>Ga0255769_10000745_pt1 | contig 38318 bp, 49 predicted proteins | sample 041ome_9_FD_179637 | JGI IMG/M metagenome (GOLD analysis project Ga0255769, IMG submission 179637) | Coastal salt marsh microbial communities from the Groves Creek Marsh, Skidaway Island, Georgia - 041413US metaG (version 2) | ecosystem: Environmental > Aquatic > Marine > Intertidal zone > Salt...
CTGGCGTAGAGGATGAAGTACCAATACCTACACCAAACACTGTTGAAGGTGTGAAACTTACACGTAAGCAGAAAGACAATGCATACGAAGGGTTTGAGTATGGCTCTTATACTATTAAACAAGACGGTGAATTAAAAGTCGTTGCAGGTATCTTAAACCCAGAATTAGATCCTTCTAAAGGCCGTCTATTCCTAAATACTGAAACGAACAAATACGAAGAGGTTCCTGCCGACGCTAAGTGGAACGGTACAACACCTAAGACAACTATCTCTAAACCTTTCTCACAAACTCTTGAGGTTTACAACAATTACGATGCCGGTGCCGCTAAACGTGATCCAAGACTGTCTGTAAGAGCGGCTGACTACCGAGAAGCAGTATCTGCGGGTAATACCCTTATGGAAGGTCTAGAGCGCATGTCTAAACTTGCTCTAGATGATCGGAACTACTCGTCACTTATGTCCCTTTTTGGCAGTGTCTCTAGAGGACTAAAGAACGAATTTGCGGGTTTCAATTTTGTTTTTGCCAATAACGACGTAACTGAGAACGCCGCATACGAAGCAGACAGCCTAAATATAAGAAATGCTGATGGTACTTTGAATGTTGATAACGCAACAACTTTACTAAACACATTGGGAAAACGATACAACATTTTAGAAAAAGATTTATTAAAGAAAGCTGAAGACATTTCGTCAAATAGACAGTTAATGGAAATCCAAGCGTTACGTATGGCTATTGCTGAAATTGTAGTAGACGGAGACACAAGACCTTCTGACTTTGATGTGCAGTCTCGCATGAGAGCGTACCGAACGAATGGATCTACGTCGTTCTTAAAACTTGCAAATGAAACGATTGAAAAGACGAAGACTACCCTCAACAATAGACGCAATATTGTCTCTGGTAGTGCTGCAATTAAAGCTGCAATGCTTGATCAAAATGATAAAAACTTAAACGATTTAGAAAAAGAAGCCGCAAAACGTTTTATAAATACGTATGCCCCTACGTTAGAAACTGCGTTAAAGCTCCCGTCGTTTACACAACAAGGTTTTGATACTGATCAGTTTGTAAACCCTCCAAAAAACTTAGATCAACCTATTATTGAGTTGCACACTAAAGAGGATGGAACAAAAGTTAAACGGGTAATTATGCCAGACGGTGGCTATCTACGAGATGGCGGAAAAGTACTAGAGGCACCAGAGACTATGCCAGATGAGGCAATGATGAAGGTTGCTTCCGAGTTATTGAAGAAAGAGCAAAAGTAGACATGGCTGAAGAAACTAAAACATTAAGTTTGCTTGAGCAGATGCAAGCGGAAGAAGAACGACTAAAAGCCGAAGAGGCTGCTCAAGAAGAAGGCCGAGAGGAACAGGCAAAAGAAGGTACTGCGGATATCAAGCCGATTACCCGTCAGTCTATCTACGGCGATTCAATAGAAGAATACAAAAAGCTGTCAGACGTTAAAGACGTTGCTGATGTAGTTGCCCCATTCTTAGACATTCCTTTTTTACGTCCTCCTGGAATGAAAGAAGGCGATATACAAAAGGTACAAACAGATCTTGAACGCCAGATGTCTGATATTGAAGCTACACAAGAAGCTTCTTACGAAGGAATCCTTAACCTAGACAACGATGAGTTACAAAGCTCGTGGGAGAAACTAGGCAATCAATACGGATGGGAAACTACGGTAGACAAGGACACGGGCATTAAATACTTTGTGCCACCTCCATCGTTTGCTAATAACCCCTTTCTTACCACTGGAGCACGATTTGCCAGTGAGACAGGCCGAGGTATTGCCCAGTCTCTTGGAATCGCTCTGAAGGGCTTAGGTGCGCCTGACGACGTTATTAAAGACCTAGAGAACATTGTTCCTAAGATTGAAGACGAAAGCCAAGTCGTTACAGTCGGTTCTGAGGTCATGTCGTTGCTAGCCGGTGGCGCAGGTGTATTAAAAGTATTTAACTACTTCCTTAAAAATGCTCCGAAGGCTGCAAAGTTTTTGGGTGGTGTCTTGGGTGTAGCAGGGGGTGAAGCCCTTGTTGCCACTGAAGAGACTGGCACAATGCAAGAAGCTTTTGGATTTGAAGAAAAGACGGAAGACCCGCTAGAAAACAAGCTCCGTGTGTTGATGGAAGGAATGCTCATAGGTTCTGGGTTAAGTGCTGCAGGTAAAGCAATAGACTACATCACTAAACTGTCTCCAGTAAGAGCGGTTATTGAATCTCTACCCGTTATCATAAGTGGCAGTAAGGCTCCTGCAGAGCAAGCAGTAGGTAAGACTCTTGCAGAGACTGGTGCCCGTGTAGAACGAGGTAAGAAGGGTGTTATTGGCGGTGAAGTAAGTACTGAAGAGTTACTAGAAACTGTTAAGCAAATGCGTGGAAACATCCGTGAGAACTTTGAAAAGCAGACCGGCAAGAACTTTGATGATGTTGTTGAAGGACGGGTTGAAATGGACCCAGAAGACTTCAGAACAACGTTGGCAGGGTTAATAGGTCCACAGGAGTTTGGAGCGTTTGAACGGGCCGCTGTGACGGGTGCCCCTGAAATGACTGGTGTTAAGGCAGGGCAACAAGAAGCCATAGCTCGTACAGAGGCTGAAGTAGGAACTCGTGAAGCGGCTATTGAAGCAGGTAAACGTGCTCAAACAGAAGTCAGATCATCCCTAGAGGCTCAAGAAGAATTACAAAAGGCTGCAGTCACCAAGCCGTTACAGCGTCAGGTATACGAAGCGATGGATGAGTTAGATCAACTAAGAATATCCGATGCTTCACTTACGCCTAGTGGTAAGAGTTCAAAGAGGGCCACACGTCTTAAAGCAAATAAGTTTGCTAAAAAGGCTACTGAGCGTGTACGTGCCGCTTTTGTAAACGCTAGGAATACTAAAAACAAAGCATACGATGCGTATTTAGCTAAAGCAGAAAAAGTTGAGATACCAGTTCAAGAAGTACAGAGAACGATCCTTCGGGCGTTTGGTCCAGATGAAATTGCTAATATCCCCGCTAGGCTTGCCTCAACAAATCCTGCACTACGAGACACGTTAGAGCAGATACTCAGGCAAGAACGCCAGTTAGAGCAAGCTGTTGCCGCTTACAGGAAGGGCAGAAATTTAAAAGAAGGTACTGCTACTCCTGCAGGAGTTATCAAACGAATCAAAAAAGAGATTAACTACCAAGACACTGTTAAGCTGAGTAATGTAGAAACTCTGAGAGATGCTGTAGACTTTACAGCCCGTAGAGCAGTTAAACTTAGCGATGACAACTCTGTACGTGCTACAGATATGCTTAAACCTGAAATCGCAGGGTTAATTAATAAATACCTCAAGAACAACGAAGGGCTAAGTGCTCTACGTAATGACGCTAACCGGATTCATCAAGAGTTTAAAGACACCTTTTACGCAGGTATTGGGGACGATGTAGCTGACTCTGTTCGTTTTGGATACAAGATGACAGACACCGAGATGGCAGCGGCTACTGCGAAGTTTAACCAAAAGCTTAGGGGTGCTATCCGTGGAGACATTGATGATGCTAAATACGTAGACAACGTACGCAATCAAATGCCTCCAGAAACACAGGCAAGATTTGACGCTGAGATTGAAGAGAGTCTGTACAACGAAGTACTTAACGACTTGACACGTATTGATCTTACCAGTGCTGCTGCAAAGAGTGATCCTGTAGACACGGTCAAGAAACTCAATGATAAGCTAGAAGACATACTAAATAGGGATGCATTTGCGTTGCTACCTAAAGAAGTAATTACCCGTCTAAGCTCTCGCTTTGATCCTATAATCAAAAAGGCAGATAACGTAGTTGATGCGGAAGATGCACTCAAAGCCGCCGAATCAGAAATACGTAAGATTGAAGCCGAGATTGTTAGAGATCCATCGTATCAATTTGTATCATCATCAACGAAAGAGTCATCGCCACTGACAATTGTTACTCAGATACTGCGCAAGCCAAATAACTCTGAGATTATGGAAGAGCTATGGGAACGAGCCGCTAAACAGGGTGACGTACTAGATGATGGGTTGACACAGGCACAGAAAGATCTTCAGCAAGTGTTTGCCAAAGGATTGATGGACTTTGTCAAGACAGGTGACAATCTCAGTGGCAAGAACATGAAGACTGCCATTAAAGAAAACCCGGCATACAACACATACTTCCCGCCTGAGTCATCACAACGTAAGACTCTTGATATGTTAATCTCTCAAGTAGATGCTACTAAAGTGCATACAGGAAAGCTTGCTAATCTTAGTCTGGAAGAAAACTTAAAAGACTTGGAGTTATTTACACGCCGATTGATCACGTACGTTAAGGGTCCGTTGACAGAAGAAGGTAGACGGATGAACATCCTTAGAAGCTTGTACTTCAAGCTGATAGGAGGTAGAGAGCAGTTAGAGACTATTCTCCTAGAGACTGCTCTGGACCCACGTGTTGCAGATAGGATATTAAAAGAAACACAAGAGCGTTTACAGAAAGAACTGGTAGACGCAGATGACGCTTATCTGATTTCTTTAGGAAGGTACATCTTAGGGCGTTCGGGTATTGCCAGTCTTTCAGACTTCCAGAACGAAGTGAAAAGTTTCGTCATTGAAGAAGATACGCCAGAGGCTATTCCGACTGCCCCTTAAAACGGGTGATCATCTTCCTCTTCTGTAAAATCTTCTGGGGCCACTTCAATGTGGCCTTTTTTATAACTATCCCAAATTATTAAAGCTTCTACGCCATAGCGAGCAGCTAAGGCTACTGAAACTACCATAAAAGAAAGCGATATAAGAATTAACAATAAAAAATCAGCCATAGTAGTTTCCTTGTGGTTATACTATGGCTGTTATACGTAGTTAGGCTGCAATTGCAAGGTTACTAAAATACGCTGAATCAAACCCTCTGTGCCACTCTTTCCAGTAATACGTCCTTGGTTTGTACGGATTATCTAAGTTTCCCTTGTAAAAAGCAATAACACCTTGGTCAAAAGCGTACTTAGGCTGCTTTACTTTGCTCCTCGTTACCTTCATCTTTCCATCCCCAATCTCCTACCAATCCTGCGGCATTGTAGTCGGTAACCCTCTTTTCAAAGAAGTTACTCATTGAGTCTGAGCCTAGCATAGTTTCCATCCAAGGTAAAGGATTTTCTTTTACTTTCCAGTTGCCCTTAAGACCGAGTTGGATTAATCGCCTGTCAGCAAGGAATCGGATATACTGCTTAACTTCTTCTGCTTTAAGACCTTGTACTGCACCCATACTAAACGCAATATCAATAATCTTGTCTTCAAGCTTGATAGCAGTTCTAAACATTTCATAGATATCTTTCTTGAAATCATCATTTACAATCCGTGGGTGTTCTTCACAAAACCTTCTAAATAACATAGCCATACCATCACTGTGCATGGTTTCATCACGTGCTGACCATTCTACTACCGTGCACATTCCAGGCATTTTACCAAAGCGTTGATAGTTAAGAAGCATAGCAAACGCACTAAACAAAGATACACCCTCGTTCAATACGCTACGTGCAATAGCCAAAGCAGTCCCTTGATGACTGTGCATATCAATGTCACCCATAAACTCTAGCTTTTCCGCCATCTGAGCTACATCTAAGAACGCTGAGAACTCTGCTTCGTCCAATCCTAATGTATCGTTGAGTAGTGCATAAGAACGTTGGTGAATGAACTCTCGTGCCGCAAAAGACGACAACATAGCTCGTGCTTCATTGTTTTTAAACTTGGGTAGATAGTACTCTAAGTAGTTAGTACCCACAGCTACATCTGTGGTAGTAAACAACTTAAGAATTTGTGTAATGTGATTCTTTTCCTCTGGGCGTAATTTATTGTTTTTCCAATGACTTACGTCAGTCTGTAACTCCAGTTCATCTTCGATCCAATGAATACGCTCGTGTTCAATTGCCATGGTCACGAACTCTGGGTACCTAAATGGTTTGTATACAAGACTTCCTTCAAGTAGCGACATAAATATTCCTATTGTTAGTTGTGGGTTGAAGAATAAAAAGCCGGTAAAGTAACCGGCCATTTAACTATTATATCCATAAATTACCTTTTGGCAATCTAATTATTTAAATATCTTATCTAGCTCTTTACGCATTCTCTCGTTGTCTTGGCGTAAGTCATTGATCTGCTTTTGCATATCTTCTAACGATGCCAAAACGTCAGTAAAGTATTGAGTGGGCGGAGAGTAATCAATGCTACAGTTAGCTATCTCTTCGTAGAACTTTGTGCGCTCTATGATGTTACTGCCCATCCCTCTTCTCCAATTCTAGTTGAATGAGTTTAGATTCTATCTTAGCGATCTTCCGAGAGTTGTGCTTTACTGAAGCCTTCAATAGTTTCATCCATAGTTTTAGTAACTTCTTTTGCAGATCTTGCATTGATGTATTTAACCTCCTGTATAGTTTCTGTAATAACTTGTAAGTCTGTGTAGAACCATTCGTTTTTATGCGTAGAAACTTTAGAGCGCAAGCATTCGTGTATGCTAGTCTCTGCGTTGTTTCTGTTATCAAATGCTTCTTGGTACTCTAGCACGTAGTCTCTGTGCGGAGAAGATGTTTGGTAGTTATTTAACCTATCCTCAGATTTTACAGCTTTACCTACCTTATACCAACCCTGCCATGCCTTGTTACTAACAACATACACATGGCCTTCTACTGTCTTGTTATCTATCTCTGTGTGGCTCCAAGCATCATCCAACGTTTTGTATCTGCCAGGTTTCCATAAAGGATGCGTCTTGTTAACTCGTTTACCGTTAAGATACATGCGGTGCTCTGCATCATAGACACGCCAACAATCTTTACACTCACCCTGTACTCCGTGGGCTTTAGTGGAGTTTTTATAAAAGTATGTTACGGGGTGTTCTACACCACACTTGTTACAGATTTTTGTTTTAGTCACGAGATACAAACCTCACCATGTCTAGGGGGATTTGATAGAAGTATTCCCCACCTGCTATGTACTTATTCGGTACTTCAACAGGAGTCAGTGTTGCCACATCCTTTGACCAAAACATCGCAGCCTTGGTCAGATTCATATTCCATATAAAGAATGTAGTAAGCGTATTGAAGAACTTCTTCTTACGTTCAGGTAGCTGTACGCTATCAAACGGGAAGTCCCCGTGTTTCCATAAAGTCTTCACCTCACACTCGGCTAACCACTGTCGTCCTTTGTGGGATACGACTAAGTCTTGAGCGTAGTCATCGGGGTTCGGAATAACCGAAAACCCCTGTGACGACAAAAACTCAATAGTTGCTTCACGAGCAAGGGCATCGTACTGTTGGTACAAGCCCCTATTGAATTGCTTTCTTAGCCCTGACAAGCTACGCATTCTCCGTCTTCAAAGTCTTTCAAAGCTTGACGCTGTACTTGTGTACCTACCTTCTCAGCAGTAACACCTGCTGACGTACGTAAATAATACAAACCTTTAAGTCCGTCAGTGTACGCCTTTTCGTGTACCAACCGATAGTACTCTTTATCTGTACCTGATGGGAAGAATACGTTTACGCTTTGGCCTTGGCATATAAACTCTTGACGAATAGCTGCGTGTTCTATTACCCAAATCTGATCTATCTCAAAAGCGGTACGGAACACTTCTTTTTCTTTGTCAGTTAAAAACTCTAAGTTCTGAACAGAGCCTTCGTCGGCAATAATCTTTTGCCAGACAATATCAGTATCCATACCGTAAGTTTCAAGCACCTTAGCTAACGCTTTGTTTTTGATAAGGTGAGCACCTGCACGAGTAAGATGGGTATAAGCATTAGACTTAATAGGCTCAATAGAAGAGCTACAATTACAGATAATGGAACTGTTAGCATTGGGGGCAATCGCCAGAAGATGGGCATTACGCATCCCCGTACCTTCCATGTCAGGAGCCTCCCCACGTTCTCTGGCCAGTTGCTGACTTGCTTGGACTGCTTCATCCTTAATGTACCTAAACATCTGGTAGTTAACACCCGTAGCTTGGATGCCCTTCCACGGGATGCCGTTATTCTGCAAGTACCCGTGGAATCCCATAGCTCCTAGACCGAGCGAGCGTTCTCTTTCAGCACTGAATTTAGCTTTTCTAAGTTCTTCTGGTGCATTGTCGATAAAGTATTGGAGTACATTGTCAAGGAATCTAACCAAGTCTCTAACCATTGGTGTTCCTTTCCAGTCGTCGTACTTTTCGAGGTTGACGGAACTGAGGCAACAGACTGCTGTGCGTTCTTCACTTGTTGGGAGGTGGATTTCATTGCAGAGGTTAGAGCCATGAATGCGCAATCCAAGTTTTCTTTGGCTTTCCGGTAAGCCTCTGTTGGCTGTGTCGATAAAGTTAAGGTAAGGACTGCCAGTTCGGAACCTAGTTTCAAGTATTCCGTGCCAAAGCGTTCTAGCATTGATTGTATCTCTTGTAGTTCCGTCATGAGGGTCTCTAAGTTCCCAGTTTGCGTTTGCATATACTTTCTCCATAAATTTATCGGTGATATTCACCGCATTAAAAATGTTAAAACATTTCCGATTGAAGTCTCCTCCAGTCGGTTTTTTAAAGCTAATAAACTCAACAATGTCAGGATGACTGACATCTAGATAAGCCGCATAGCTACCTTTTCTAGTACGCCCTTGCTTCCAAGCAGTCATACCAGAATCGATTACTTTAAGGAACGGGAGTGGTCCCGGTGCTTTATCACTAATACCACGTACGTCAGACCAGTGCCCGCCAACACCACCACCCTTTACAGAAAGCCAAGCAACCTCTTCAGGGTGGGTAATAAGGGAATTAAGATTGTCACCAATGTAAGATAAGAAACAACTAATAGGCAAACCCTTACTGGAGCCTTTGTCACTTGGAGCATTACTAAGGACAGGACTAGAGAACATAAACCAATTAAGTGAAGCATAATCGTAAATACGTTGAGCAAACTCGTAGTCCCCATAACAATACGCCTCCGCAGCCCTCGCATACGCTTCTTGTGGGGATTCCTCCCACGGAAGCATGTAGTAATCTTTCATGAGGGCCATACCCTGTACGGATATTAGGGAATCACGTGATAGGTCAATCTTAACTTTCACTGGCCTGTTCCTTGTAAATGTTGTAAGTCTTGTTAAAAATGTGACGAAGTTCTTTCGCCGCTTGTTCTTCTTCTGCTGAGAGTTCATTGGCTTCTACCATACGTAACATCTCTTCAGTGAACCCGAGTAGTTTGACCAGTTGACCTTCTGGCAACTTAATCTTAATCATCTTGCGAGTCAAAACGAAACTCCCCTCTAGCAATCATACGATCTATAATTGAATCTAAGTACCACTTCGCTTTCTCTAGGTCTTCACGGCCATTCTTGAAAGGAGCACGAGTAACATACTCCCACGCAGTCATCCACTCGTGTGCGTCTTCGTACGGCATGACAATACCATCTGTCATAAGTTTTTGAAGCAACGCAATGCGTACGTCCTTAACTTCTAATCCGTCACGTAAGATATAATGCTTAGGAGAGTTAACCATATCCACTGCAGTAGCACGGTTGTTTTCATCTATTACAACGGACATAGTATCCCCTGTATCTAAATCTGTCAGCGTAATTACATCGTTTTCGTATTGTGCATTTACTGTTTCAAAAAAAGATTCGTAATCATCCTTAGACATCATGCTTCTCCTTTCGTATCCATACTTAATAGCTCAAGCTGTTCATCACTCAAGTTATCGTAGTATTCTTGATCGGTTTTATTAACTATAAAGTCATAGGGTCTATTACCCTTCTGTAAATACTTAACACCTTCTGAAAGTATGTTGTCAACATCGGTTTTTAATAGACTAATCATTCCCGCCATAAAAAGTGTCAGTATCTCGTTGTTGTTAAATTCGTTGGTTTCATCTTCTGGGTATATGCCACATGTAAAGCACGGTATTCCATCATCGTCTAACCGCATACGAAAAAACGCCTCGCCTTGCTCCAAGTCAACAGGTACTCTACTCATCAAACCACTCCTCTGGTATAAGTTTATCTGCGTACAGAAAGCCGTGTTTAACACACCAATCCGCATAGGATGTTTTAGAACCTTTACGAATCTTTGCTTTAGAATTGGAGAATACAAATCGTATATCATAATCTGTTTGCTCCTGTATCCATAGGTGCTTCTTGCGATCTTCTAAGGTGAACCGGCCTTTTGTTTCAACCACAATACCATTAGGCAAGATAAAATCAGGAGTATACGTTCGATTAATAGCGGGTTGTATAAAGCTAATTCTTGAAGATGAGTCTTCGTATTTAACACGAAGACCCCGCTTTTTGATTTGATCAGCAACAGTTTTTTCCAAGCCAGATCTATATCCATACTTCTTGGCCGCCTTACTGAACGTCATCGGTATACACCGTGTAGTATCGCCAAGGCTTATTCTTAGCTTGAGAAGCCGCTACTTGTCTATACTGCAGGGTAGGCCAACATTTAAACTTGTAATCGCAGTACATACATTCCTTAGCAATATATTTATTGCCTGTAGGTTTACTGCGAAACGTCTCTTCTATCTCATCAAAGCAACGCTCAAAGTCTTTGTCAGTCGCAATGTAGTTAATCGTGTCTTTAATAACGCCTTTGTATTCTTCACTGTAAGAGTTGTCTGCTTCAACAAACTTCCACTCTCCAGTAGATTTATTGATTACAATCCACCCACCGAAGGGCATTCCACTAGCGTTAGCGTAGCCGAAGCCCTGAGCGACATACCCAAATGAATCGTCGTTCTTGACATCTTCAAAACTTTTGAATTTATGCTCAAAGGCAAAAGGAGAAGCGGATTTGATATCCCAGACTTTGCCGTCGATGACTACATCATATTCGCCCTGGATGGACACATCGTCATCAAAAGTAAGCTCTACCTTTCCGTGGTAGGATTCTACTGGTATACCCGCACTTCGCATCAAAAGCAAGGACAAGACTTCAATTGTGTCACCGAGCAACATTTTCATAATAAAGTCGTACGAAAACGCTTGTCCTTCTTCTGGATGATTCTTTTGAAACCACAGTTGACAGCGAGGTCTTCCTGCGTTTGACATGCGTACAGTAAAGTTGCGTTCATTATCTCTAGTGAACTGTTTAACTAACGCATTCCGGAAGTCCTCACACGCTTGATCTATCAGTGTATCATCAACGGGGGGAGCTTCCCCCGCTGACAACTTAGACAGGTACTCACGTATCTGAACCTCGTATTGATGAGGTATTTCAGACATTAAGATGCCTCATCAAAATCAGAGTCTAGATAGCCTTCTACTTCAGCAACTATTTTCTCATCGTTAGAGTCTGATTGCTTTGAACGTAAAGCATCATTGTGTTTACCAATAATTCTCTTGTTCTCAGCGTTAACTGTTTCTAATATTTTGGACATAAATGCAAAGTCTTCACCAGTGATTTCACGGATGTTAGACATGTCTGGGTGCATCTCAATAACAAAGTAATTGACAGAACCCCGCTTCTTACGAACAGTCTTAATTACACTCTCAACCTGTGTGAACTTCAGACGCTGAGACTTAGTTGCTTCTAAAACAGCATTAAAGGCCATGAAGCTTCCGGTTTTCATGCGGAACAGGCAAGGTACATCCTTGACCTCAGCCTTTGTTCCATCTGCCAAAGTAGCGTCTGCAATCGTGACAGTAGAGTACAAGTAGCGGAAGCACGTAACACTACGCCACTTCTGCTGTGTCTCTTCATCCATTTCACGAAGGTCTTTCGACACTGGCTTACCACAGCGTACCCCGCCTTGCTCATCAATAGGCTCGTCACCCGCACGATGGATGATAGTCTTATTGACTACCGCCTCTGCTACAGGATCGTAGTTAAGGTACTGCATATAGTCAGCATATACACGTACACGAACATCCTTGCCGTATACTGTGCCTGTTGACAACGTAAGAGCAAACGCTCCTTTCTTTAGTTCGTTGCCTTTATCGTCTTCCTCTTGATAGTTTACTTTTAAGATAGGTAACAAGTTTCCTGTGGATTCCTGTTCGTCTGACTGTGGCTGTTGCATACCCATTGCAGCCAATAGTTCGTTTTCAGACATTCCATTATATAGTGCTACTTCATTCATAAATAACATTTCCATTTAACCAATTTGATCCACTCTTTATCTCGATGGCGAGTGGAATTACCATATCATAATTGTAACGCACTGATACTTCATCTGCAACATTTTCCATCGCATCAACCAAAATATCTTTTATTACATCTTTCTCGCCTGGATACACATCCACAACAATAGAATCATGAACTGTCAGTACAAGTTTAGATTTGACACCTGCGCTACGCATTAACCTAGATGCACGAATACACGCAATCGGTACGATATCTGCGGTAGCAAACGATTGTACTGGGTAGTTAACAATCTGTGTTGCATAGCTGATTCTTCCGTTAGACTTACGTTCTACGTTGGGCCAGAAGAACTGTCGTCCTGACGGCAGGGTGACTGTTCCGTCTTTGAGCACTCCTCGCTTGAGTATGTCGTGCCAGTTTGAGAGTCCTTCGTAGATGTTGAAGTATTCTTTGAAGTACTGTTGAACATGTGGAGCCTCCTGCGCCCCCTGACCGCCGTAGAGCGGCGCAAACGTATAAGCCTTCGCCTGTTGCCTTTCATTCTTAGTGATCTCCGTTATAGGCTTCTCATTAATGATGGCGGCAGTCTGCTTGTGTACATCCTTACCCGTCATGATGTCATCATATATTTGACCATCTTTAGACAGTTCACCTGCTACACGAAACTCTAGTCCACTGAAGTCAGCTTCCATAATCTCACCGCCTTCAAATCGAGAGACGACACATTCACGGATAGGGAACGTACCGCCTCGTGGCTGATTCTGGAAGTTAGGGTCTGATGAGGATAACCGGCCAGTCGCAGTAATGCACTGGTTAAAGGTAGTGTGCAGTATGCCGTCACTGCGTGTATTACGTCTCATACCACCACAGAAAGACGACAGGTAGACGTTTAGTGCATTCAGCCTACGCATACCTTGCAAGAACTCTACAGCGTCTGTGTAGCCCTTACGTTGAGCCTGACCGAGTAGAAACTGAAGTGTTGTTTTATCTGTAGAGAAGCCGGTGGCAGCCACATCACGCACAGTAGAAGGTACAAGCTTAAACCCTGCAACACGATCTGTAGGGCTGTAACATACTCCTGCACCATTACATATTGGACATTTTGTACGATTCTTGTACGGCTTACCATCCTTCTTGATCTTCTGCGTAGACCCGATGCCATTACAGGGTGTACACCGTTCAGCTTTTGTGCGATACACAAGACTGGCGTTATCTTTTACAGCCTTAGAAAACTCTTTGGGAGACATGCGAGGACGAGGTAAAGGCTTGCCTGCCTTGTTTAATCCAATGTTAAATACTTCACGCCACTTATCACGATCAGAAATTCGACGTGAGTAAATGACTTCCGACAATTGAAACGGGCTGTTCAAGTTGATTGGGGTATCTCCCATAACTGAACTTGCTAGCTCATACAGGCGAGTCTGTAGTTCATTGCGCTCAATGGTGAACTTATCTTCTACCTCATTCAGCTTGTCCATCTCAATATAGATGCCGTTACGTTCCATCTCTAGCAACACAAGTAGCATCTCATTCATCATGTCACGTACTTTACGCAAGCCGGTGAACTCAGGCTTACGGTAGTCGTGTAACTGTGATTCGTACACTTCAAGACATGAGGTTACGTCGGCACGTCCATACTCCTCTACAATGCTTGGGTCCATTGCTTCGTACCCAATGCCTTTCTTAAATGTCTGCTCCATCAGGTCAGACCGCTTCAGTGTCACCTTACGTCTCTTAGCAGTCTCTTCCAATGACAGCAATGTCTTTTGACCACGAGCCAGTATGTATTCCCCAATCATAGTGCAGTACACGTCACAGTCCACTTGGAATCCTGACTCAGTCAACCACAGCAGATCGTACTTGGCATTGTGGGCTACCAGTAAATCTGCTTCATGTATAGCTCCTTGTACAGCTTTATGACCTATACGTGAATCAACGTCCAAGTCATTATGCTTAAAGAAATAGTACTCTCCCTGTTCTTCACCGAGCCACTGAAACCCACAAGACACCAGATAGTTATCTGGATTGAACGGACTATTGTCTAATCCCTTCTCTGCCTTCTGGACTGTTGTTTCTACGTCTAGTGCTAGAACCTTCATCAGTCTACATACCTTGAAAGTTTAGGTTGAATCTCACAAATTACTGTGCCGTGCCATCCGGTAATCTTGTTCTTACCGACTGTCAAGTGGCGGGTGTAGTCTGGCTCATCATCAATACCTGATGTGTCATGCTTACCAATACCGATGATGATGTCTGCCTCAGCAAACTTACCTGTCTTACTACCCTCCATCTCTGATGGATTAAGTCGTGTGTTTCCTTCCGCATCCGCACTGGCCTGACTGATTGCAATGAGTGCCGTGTTGTGCCGTTTGGCAATCTCACGGGCTTGGGTGTAGATCTCTCGCAGTTTTTCATCGGTACGGCTAAAGTTACCAAAGACCTGTACCTTATCTAGCTGATCTACTACAAGTATATCTGGCTTGTGGTTCTCACAGTACGCATCAATCTGCTCGATAGACACACCCTGTGCATCGTACATATTGACGTTGTCATGAATGATACGCCATTCGTTAGCAACAAACTTAGGGTCTTCGTAAATCTCTTCTTTCGTCACACCGGTAAATGAAGACATAGCACGTAGCATTGTACGTGATGCTTTCTCTTCGTTGACAAAGGTATGTACGCTTGCACCTTGTTCAGCAAACCCTTCTGGTCCATAGCACAGGGACACATGGGCTGCGGTCTTACCTGTCTCTGGTCTTGCAAATAAGATCATCAGTTCACCACCGGCAACCCCTGGAATCTTATCCCTCAGTGCTCTGACATTGAACGTCCATCGGGTATCGTCCTCTGTCTCTTTGAGCAATTCAAACACATCTTTAGTACATGGTTTGATATCAATCTGAGGTGTGAAATCTTCACTTGTCTTCTCAATAAGTCTCTTAATTGATGAAAGATCATGGATCAATCCGTGGGATATCTGCGTTCCAATGTTAGCAATATCCCTACCAATTTCTTTCTTCCAGACACGAGACAGTACTTCTTCCGCAACAGAAATAGAAAGAGGGGTAGCCTCCGCCAACTCACGTAGTAATATTCGTATATTGTCTTTCTTCGCACGTGTCTCTGCGGGGTTATCGACTTCGTAAATTTCAGCCACATCTTGAGGAGTAATGTCGTCATCAGTTATCTCGTGTGCTCGTACTATGCTTTTGTAGATGGGTTTATAGTCCGAATCATCAAACATTGAATTTCGGACTCTGTGCTTATTGCTTTCATAAAATTCTTTATTTAGTAGAAGTTGAATTAGTTCCTTGTTCATCTATATCTCCCTTTGACTTTTTGCCAAATATCCTATCCCAATTGTCAGCGAACTTTTTGTCATCCACTGGGCGTTTCCAATCTCCCTTTCCGTACGCAGGGCTATTCTTCTTCTTGGGCATACCACACCTCATCAAAATCATAGGGTTCAAGTTCAGACGCAGGAAGGAATTCTGCAAGAATTAAATCGTATGCTTCAATGCGTCTACTGATCTGGAAGGCGTCTTCCTCTGGATCATTCAGCACAAAGATAGAACGTTTACCTCCTGCCTTTGTATCTTCATAATCGTCAATCATTCTCTCACGAGATTCTAGTAATCTAGGCACGAGATAGTGTTTATCTAACTCGTCCTTTAAGTTATGAATTATTTCATCGGGGACTTCAATCTGTTCAAGAATTTTGTTTAAGTTCATAATCTTCTCCTGTTCTGCATCATTCTTGTGGATCACTGCCAGGATACACGTACTCAACTACATTGTAGTTTTTTATTGCATCTTCTAAGGCAGCACAATGAACAGCCGCAGGTATTGGTTTATCCTGCTTAGGTGCAAGGTCATCCATCATTGACTTCCACTTATCATACCCAAAGGTATCGTCTGCCATGTCAGCTTCATTAGCTAGGAAGCAAGCCCACAAGTAAGCGCACTCGCCAGTCAATCCAATTTCATACCCGTATGGGCGTTCAACGTAAGGTACTTTACTCATTTCTTTTTCTTCCCATAAAACTTCATCCAACAATCAGCGCAGAGATACTGAGGCTCATCGCCTAACTTTGCATCTGCTTTCTTATTGCAGTGATCACATTTAACTTGCTTTTGCATTACTACCTCCCCAAGGTTTAGTAATCATCCAGTGGCCTAATGGTACAGGACCACTCCACTGAATTTCAAATGGGTCTTTAGTTGTCCTACCACCAACCCGTTCGGTTCTCTTCTCTAAGCCTAGCTTGTCTCTGTTCCTGCATAGAAATTGTGTAATAGCACTAGGTCTACGCTCCAGTATGACGGCTATCTTGTTAGAAGACACACCCTCTTTCCAGAGTTTAACTAAGGTGTCTACATCTTCTTTAGTCCAAGTACTTTGTGGCATTAAGTTCTCCTTTGGTTAGTAAGGAGGGATAGCTTGAAGGATACGGGTAGGGTTTGTCAACACATAAAAAAGCCCCTCACTAGGAGGGGCATCCACACAACCAACTACTTGGTAAGCAATGACCTCACAATATCGGGAGTAAAATACTTGAGGTCATCTGTTAAGAATAATAGTTCAGTTGGTACGTAGTCGTCAAGCCTTTTCTGTAATTTAATTGCCTTCTGGGATGCATCTGCATCTAAAGCCACAATAACTTTGTCAAAGACACGGAGTTGCGTAATGTGATGATCAGACAGTGATGTTCCTAACAGAGCAACGCCTGTGTAGCCAGACGCAAACACAGTACAAGCACTAGCACAATCTTCTACCAATACGGCAGTTCCTTTCTTATCCCCACACACAAACATGAGATCTTTCCTTCTGTCGTAACGCTTCCATTTAGGTAAAACACCTTTTGTCAGTGCCCTGCCGACTGCACCAAGTATCTCTTTGTTATCATCATAGATTACAAACACACAACGATTTTCTGCAATGTCGTACATGACATGAGCATATCCTTGATCTATTGCATACTGGATGTTTAATTGATCTATGTAATCTCTGCATACCTGTCTATCAAAGCATGGAAACACTGTGTCAGGTAGGCGTAAAGGTGTATTTTGATGGGAATTGTCTGGGGTTTCACCGTTAAGGAATGCCTCGATACTGGCAATACTTCTACGTACAACCTTAGCTCCTTTAGCACCACAGCTTGCTTTGTAGCAGTTGTACAAAATTTTACCATGTTTGCGGGACACAGTGAAAGTCTTGTAGCCTCCACATAGGGGACATGAAACCCGCTGCGTCTCATCATCACGAATATCTAGATCAGATATAAATTCTTGTAGATTCACTATTGACTTCTCCCAACACACTAAACTATAGTGCGTACACTACCTGCTGTTAAGCAAACCGTCAAACAAAAATCTTGTACACCTTAAAATAGAAGCTAAAAATCTTGTACACCCTATAAATATAAGCTATCAAGCATTTAAGCTTTACACCTATCTATAGAAATTATCTATCATACTCATAGACATGAGCTATCTACCACAGCCATCCAGGCTAAAGTCTAATAGACTAAAGTATAATACTAAACGATCTTAGTACCCCTTAGACTTCACCTGTCGCTAACACAAAGGGAGAACGACAATGATTGAACAGAAGTGGAAACAACAAGCAACTGACTTCTTAAAAGGTAAGACAGTTAGTGCCGTACGTTATATGTCAGCGCATGAGGCTGAAGAGAATATGTGGGATCAACGTCCATTAGCTATCTTCTTTGATGATGGATCGTTTATCATTCCTATGTCTGATGATGAAGGTAACAATGGTGGATCGTTGTATACATCCTCAGAGGAATTACCAATCATACCGGTGATGTGATGGCTTACGTAATAATACTTGTAATCGTGATTCTCATTAAATTAGCAATCGGGAGAAACTAAAAATGAGATATGTGTTTAAAGAAATCCCTAACACTGATGAGGGTAAGCTTCTTCTCAAATTGATGAAGAAGTATTTCAATCGTGACACTTACACTATGCGTGTTCGTGGTCAGTACATGAACGATGAAGCCAAGAAGAACTGGCGTAAATATGAGATGGGACAACCCATCAAACTGTCTACTCACTTACGTGTTTACATAGAGGAGAAGTAACATGGCAACATTAGTAATGAACAATGGCAAACCATATATTGAAGACGTATGGAATCTAGACGACTTCCGCAATGTAGCTGAAAGGTCTGATACTGAAGACTTCACTGATGAAGAATTGATTGAAGCAATGGAGATGGTGGTTGATAACTTTGATGCTAATTACGGCATCACATGGAGCACTGTAGAGTCTGCTCTTGACTGGATAGTGTGGGAGCGTAATCGGATTGAGGAGTCACAAGATGCCTAATAACACAGATGTTCGTGTGTACATTGATCACACAAGTAAATCCCGTATTGATGATATGGAAAATATCTTCAGTAATGGTTATCCATTTAATATGATCATCCCAATGCCTGACGATATCTTACGCCACAATCTTACGGCTGAGGATCGTGCAAAATCTGAGGGACGTAATTGGTACGATTGGTGTGTTGCGAATTGGGGTACAAAGTGGGATGCGTACAATGTTAGTGTACAGCGTTTGTCCGATACATCTCTGTACGTGATGATGGAGACAGCATGGTCACCACCGATTCCAATCTTTGAGAAACTGGTTGAACTAGGCTTTGATGTGTCTGCCTATTACTTGGATGAAGGGTATATGTACATCGGTCAATTTGAGTGTGGTGAAGATTTTTACTTTGACGTGAATGAGGAAACTCCCTACAATCTCATTGATGAGTTTGGAATTGAGTTTAATGAGGAGTGTTAAGAATGTGTACTAAGCCATTGAATGTATTGAGTTTGTTTGACGGTATGTCATGCGGACGAATTGCGTTAGATCGTGCGGGTATTCCAGTTAATGCCTATTACGCATCTGAGATTGATAAGTATGCGATTGAGATCGCCAAGAAAAATTATCCCGATACGATCCATCTTGGTGACGTACGTGGTGTGAAGGGTGATGACTTGGCATCCATTGATCTGTTGATTGGTGGATCGCCATGCCAAGGCTTTAGCTTTGCGGGTGGTCAGTTGAACTTTGATGATCCTAGATCTCAGTTGTTCTTTGAGTTTGTCCGTCTCAAGAATGAGACACAACCCAAGTACTTTCTCTTGGAGAACGTCAAGATGAAAAAGGAGTCTGAGGATATCATCTCTGAAATGCTTGGCGTGAAACCGATTGAGATCAATTCTAATCTTGTGTCGGCTCAGAATCGTAAGCGTCTGTATTGGACTAACATTAACTTTGATTGGAACATTGAAGATCAAAACATCAAACTGAAGGATATCATTGAGCATGGCATTGTGGATCGTGACAAGTCCCACTGTTTGGACGCTAATTATTGGAAGGGTGGAAACCTTACTTCATACTTTGAAAAGCATCGCCGTCAGTTGGTGTTTAGCGAGGATGGACTATGCCATGTCGGTATGGCTGATGTGAATGGGTACGATCTGATGAAGCGTGTCTACCATGTGGAAGGTAAAGCACCGACACTTAATGCATGTACTGGTGGTAATCGTGAACCCAAGATCGCAATGGATGAAAAGGTATGGCGTAAGCTCACACCATTAGAGTGCGAGAGACTACAGACTGTACCTGAAGGATACACTGAGGGTGTGTCTAATACGCAACGATACAAGATGCTTGGCAATGGTTGGACGGTAGACGTGATCTGCTGTATCTTCAATGGCCTACGTAATGAGGAGAACTTACAATGTGTAGCATAACTGAAATGGCTGAGAACTTACGTGAAGCGACTGCCATGTTGAGTCGTAATTCTGAATTAATGTCCCATCGGGATCTGATTACTTCACTCAAGATGGTTGAGGCTCTGTCTAGTGTTCTGAAGGATGAAGTAGATGAGATGACCCACATCAATGGATTGCATGAATTCTACCTTGCAAGATCAGAACACATTGATCGTCAGGATGGGTTGTACATTGAACTAGAATAGGATTATACTTCACTCACACAATAACTGAATGGGAGTTCACATTATGAATCTACGTAAGCGCAATGCGATTGTTAATGCTCTGACCAAAGCGGGTTGGGGTGCTGTCATCATGACCGATTGGGAACGTGATGGTGATCTTGCAATTAACTGTGAGGAGTATGTTGATGGTAAAGGTATGGCGGGTGATTACTACGCCTTTGATACTCCTGATACTGTTCTTTATGACGACTTCGGTACTAATCTTGAGATTGAGAAAATCTTGAGTAAGTATGGGTGCTATGCTGAATGGTATAACACCGCTGTAATTTCTGTTGCTGTTAAGTAGGGGGTGAACCATGACTAACTTTGAATCTTATAAGCATACTGTTGATAGCATCTGTAGTTTCTATTTTGAATTGGATGCGGATGAAATGAATGGTGCTTGTAACCTAGATGAAGTTCTAGGTTGGGCAAACTACGATGGTTTCTACCATTCTGTTAAGGCGTACATTGAAGTGAAGTATCCTGAAGTCTATCAAGCGCATTTCGCATGGGAGGATGACTAATGAATAATCCATACAGCACATATGTGTTTCAGTACATCAACGACTATGAACGTGATGCGGGTTTCAAACTGGAGCATGGTGAGATTGTAGAGTTTTCTGCGTTGGATGAACCAAGAGCATGGGATGAATTTGAAGCTTGGGCGAAACTTAAAGAGGAGCGTGTTGAGCTAGTAGAAATCATAGAGGTGTATCGTGATGAATAATATCTCAACCATTATCTTAATTCGTGAATTGGATCGTAGACTGTCTGATTGGAATAATGATCCTGATCCTCAGTACGATGGGTGTTTCGCCTATCTGTCAAAAGGTCAGACCAAGATGCTAGAATATAGCGTACAAGCTGTTTTGGCGAAGTATTCTAAAGCAGTTATTGAACGGGTGATCAAAGATGATCCTGATTTAATGGAATTGTATGGAGACCAATTATCATGAGTCGTACGCAAACATTATTTGAATACGTGACATCAGGTGACTATCGTGATCCTGACGCACCTACAGTCGCTGTAACCACAGAACTATTGGAAACAGCAGTTGAGTATCACATTGAGAACTTGTCCGCTTCTGAGCGCAGAGAATTGCTAGAGAACTATGTGTATGAACAGTGTGTAGATAATTGGCTGAAGCATAAGAATGCTGATTATGCTCAGAGCATTGTTCAGGAGTTTATTGATGATCATCAGCCCGAATACTTTGGTGATTAAAATCTTGTACACCATTAAAAGCTATAGGATAAAAATCTTGTACAACCTATAGAAGCTAAACCACAAATTTGCTCCCTCATTTCCCCGCCATCGTGCGGGGTTTTTTTATGTGTACGCACCCCCTCCCGCCCCGATTTTGCCCTGGATGAGAATCGTTCGCATTACGATTACGATTTGCAATGTAATAAAATTTCTCAGTTGAAACCGATAGCAGCGGACAATCGAGTCTAGGTTTTTGATTGGTTTTTACTATTACAAATCTCTACCGATTGATTGGTATACTGTGCCTACGCCAACAATGGCGGGTTTCATTAAACGGGAGTAGATGAAAATGGTTACAAAAGAACAAAAGAAAACAATGTCCGAAATTGCCAATCTGATCTGTCAGGCTCGCAATCTAGCGGACGAACTACAGTCGGAATTGTTTGAGTCTGATTTGGATGATCTGTCTTACTTTTTCCAATATGACGTACAGTTTGAATTGGAAAATATAGAAACAGCAGTAGACGAAAAACTGGAATCTCTTTCTGCTGATGACTCACAGTTTATTGATCTAGGGAGTAAGTAAAATGAATATCGTTAAAGTATCCAAGATGTCCGGTAAGCTTTCAGGCATTCCGGCAATCAACACGAACACTGTCACGAATGAGTTCTGTATCAAAATGAAAGATACGGACTCAATTTGTGGTTCTTGCTATTCGCATCGCATGTTGAATACCTACCGGAAAAATTGCCAACCGGCTTTTCAGTTCAACTCTGACATATTGAGTAAATCCGTTTTGATAGAGGATTTTCTACCGGTTATCAATTCCGCATTCTTTCGCTTTAATGGCCATGGTGAATTGATTAACATGACTCATTTAATCAATCTGGTGAATATCTGCAAAAAGAATCCGCACACTAATTTTGCTCTTTGGACAAAACGAAAGGATCTTATTAATAAATTGTTTAAGTATTCCGATTCGTATCATCCACCAAAGAACATGATTTTGATCTATTCCAATCCCAAGATAGATTGCGTACGGATTGAACCACCTAGATACTTTCACAAAGTATTTAATAACGTTTCGCATGGTGGGTACAAAAACGAAAACTGTACCGGTCAAAAATGCATGGAATGTTTGGCCTGTTACAAAAAGGATTCTGGTATTGATTCAATAATTGAGAGAGTGAAATAGTATGTTTAAAATCTGGTTACCGATTATCGGTTGGTTTTTGTATGTAACTGTCTTTTGGATTGTGATCGTTATTTAACCTGTAAATCCTTCCCTCTTTGCCCGTCTTTATGGCGGGTTTTTTTATGCCTGTTTTAACCTGACAACAGGTAGGCTTTTTTGTGTACACATTAAACAACACACCACAACAATACCAAAAAATCATATTGTTTAAGTTTTATACAGTGAGTTGTCGGCTGCAGGGAGTCCATAAATAAAACCAATTGATACCAGGATTCTAATAAATTTTAACTATGGGTACGATTACCCAACAGCTAACCAATAAACAAAACCAATCGGGCATATCAAACGCTTGTGAACACCAATAAAAGCAGAAGAACAGCAAACAAAAGAGATTTTTTTAAAAATCGCACCAAGAAGCCGAGCGCAAGCGAGAGCCTTGCCCGTAAGGGTATGTGACAGGTGGGGGTATAGGGATAGGGGTATACCACGTATACAACGGATAGGAATTTAAGGTAGTCAGATTTTAGACAGATTTTAAGCCAGTACTGTGACTAATTACTGCTGTTTAGTCATTGCGTACAAAGCCTAAGTACACACTACGGAGCGTAGCGTAGTAGCGGGGTCAAACGTACTAAGCTATAGGTATAGCCTCTGGAGTAAGTTTGAATAACCGGTTTCGGTAAAACTTGTTATATCCACATTTTGTCTATCGTCAAGACTTGTATCTATAGTTATTTTCTATTAGACTAATAGTTCCCAATTAACAAAGGGTATCGCTATGACAAAGGAATAATACATTGGATAACAAACGGCCTAGCTCTGAGCATTTCTTAGAGTATTTTTACGATTACGTAGCAAACGAAAAAACCCCAGACATGAATATGCTCCCGCACTCTGACCTATTCTACATACGTGCAGCCCTAGAGCATAAGTTCTCACCAAGACTATTTACAATGGAAGAAATACGTATATTAGTTGAACAAATTTACAATATAAAATACCCCAGACCATCTAAAAAATTATTGTGAACTATTGACAAATTATCGTTTGTGCCTATACCACCGCCTATAGTACCACTAAAGGTTTTCACTTTTACTATTATTAAAAGAGCTTCACAGTGGTTACTCAACTTGTAGGCGGAGTATCTAGTGTCGGTGCAATACCGGCCTCCGCCTGCTACTTTTTTATAGAGAGGAATTTAAAATGGCATATTGTCCAAGTTGTCCAAACAAAGCAGGTTGTAAGGCTGCAGGTAAGTGCGCTAAGACTGGTAAGAAATTAGCAATGAACGCAGGCGGTATGGCTAAGAAGAAGCCTGCTGTTAAGAAAGCTTACGGTGGAATGGCTAAGAAGAAGAAGTAATCTGAATGACCATTGCAAGAGATAGTCGTACAAAAAGCTACATTGACGATGCAACCGTAGACGGTACTGCAGTTACTTTGTACACCTGTCCTTCAAATTGTAAGACACACATGTCTTTATTGTACATAGGTAACAGTGGGACAGCCGCTTCAGATATTCAAATAAGTTGGTATCGTGCAGAAGATACAGAGACTCACCAGATCATCGCAGGTAAGAATTTAGTGGTAGGTGATTATGTACAGTGGTCTGGTGCATTTATTGTATTAGAGCCGGGTGACAACATTACCTTTACTCCCAGTGCAACGGGTGGCGGTGCAACTCCTCATATTGACTGTTTTTGTACAGTAGAAGAATTCTTCCTACCACAGCAAGCAGGACGAGTGTAATGAAAAAGAAACACCCCATGAATGCTGTGCCGATGGCTAAAGGCGGTCTTTATGAAAATATCCATGCCAAACGGAAGCGTATTGCGGATGGGTCAGGAGAAACAATGCGTAAGCCCGGTAGCAAAGGCGCACCTACGGCCAAAGCATTCAAGCAAGCCGCAAAGACAGCAAAAAAGAAAAAGTGAGTAAGGAAGAATGGCTACTACAAAGGATGTCGAACGTTTACCTTCAGGCCGTATTAAGTATCGTGGAGAAACCTTTTCTGGATACAACAAGCCAAAGAGAACGTCAGGAGGCTCTAAGAAATTTGCGGTTCTTGCGAAGAAAGGGGACCAGATAAAGCTTGTACGCTTTGGTGATCCAGATATGGAAATTAAAAAAGATAATCCAGAACGCCGTAAGAGTTTTCGTGCAAGGCACAATTGTGATACGGCAAAAGATAAATTCAGTGCCCGCTATTGGAGTTGCCGCAAATGGTAATGAACGTTAAAACCTATTTAAATCCTGAGCGTAATTACTCAGACAAACAACTATCGTTTTTAGAGGCAATGGCAGGTGACGCTCATGGCAATATTAATTTAGCGTTAAAGATGTCAGAGTACGGTAACGTATCTGCACGTGACGTTGTTCCGTATTTGCAAGATGAGTTGATTGCTATTGCGGAGCACATCTTAGCATACAATGCCCCAAAAGCTGCATTCGGTATGGTAGGGGTGTTAGACGATCCTACAGCACTAGGTGCTAAGAACTCAGTTGCTGCGGCAAAAGAAGTTCTAGACCGTGTCGGTATCGTAAAGAAAGAAAAAATAGAAGTATCGTCAGAAGATGGTTCAGGATTATTTATCTTGCCTGCTAAGAAAGAGGACGATGAGTCTTAATTACGACTTCATAGAAGATGAAGGGCTAAGGGGTATCGCTGAAGAGCTATACCCTGAATTCGTTATACGAAGTCCCAGAGGTAAGGCGTACCGCCCTTACTTGTATGACAGAATGCCGTATAAAGACCAAGATACGGGCAACGCTGTATACAAACTGCGTACAAGTGATTTAGAAATTTTTGTTAAAGCAATGGAAGGCGCACGAAGTGGTGTGTCTTATCGTAAGGTAGCAGATTATCTTGTCTCTGAAATTGGCGCATCATGCTCTTATCAAAAAGTAGCTGAAGAATTTAAGCTTATTAAGGATAGATTACCTCAATGGGCGGAGACACAGGAGAAAGTTAATAACTTTGCCGGCGAAAAGCACTTTACTAAAAAGCAAAATGTAAAAGAAAAGGCTAAAACCAACAAGAAAAAACAACTTTCACGTAAAATGCGTGAGATGGAGCTTGAACTAAAGCGTATTACCGCTGAAGAAGCCATTGAAGCAGGTAAATTAAGCGAACAAGATGCTCAGAACATTGAGCAATTTGTAAATGAAGGTGGAAAACTTAAGTCTGACAAACAAATAGAGGTTACCAAAGAGAATTTAGAGGCTGAAGAGCAACAAAAAATTATTTTTCAGCCTAATAAGGGTCCACAGACGGACTTTTTAGCATCAGTAGAGCGTGAAGTGCTCTATGGAGGTGCTGCAGGAGGTGGTAAGTCGTACGCACTGCTCGTAGATCCTCTCAGATACGTCTCTAACCCTAATTTTAATGGTCTACTACTACGTAGACGCTCAGATGAGCTTAGAGAGCTTATATGGAAGGCTCAAGAGCTATATCCGAAGGTATTTAAAAGCGCAAGATGGTCAGAGCGCAAATCACAGTGGACGTTCCCTAGTGGAGCGAGACTTTGGTTTACGTATTTGGACAGAGAAGACGATGTACTGCGCTATCAGGGCCAAGCCTTTACTTGGATCGGGTTTGACGAACTCACTCAACACCCTACTCCATTCGCTTGGGACTACATGCGTTCTCGTTTGCGTACTACAGACTCTAATCTTCCCCTCTGTATGCGAGCTACCACGAACCCGGGAGGTCCAGGACATGGTTGGGTTAAACAAATGTTTATTGACCCTTCACCTCCCAACAAATCGTTTGTCCCTCGTGATTTAGAGACAAATGAAGAGTTAAGGTTTCCTGCTAACCACACAAAAGCAGGCGAACCTTTATTTTATAGACGGTTTATACCGGCAACGCTAAAAGACAATCCGTATCTGTATGTAGACGGAATGTACGAAGCAAACTTGTTGTCAATGCCGGAACAACAACGCAGGCAGTTACTAGAAGGTGACTGGACAATAGCAGATGGAGCGGCTTTCCCTGAGTTCCGTGTCCATTCGCATACATGCGAGCCATTTGAGATACCGCATAACTGGAGAAAGTTTAGATCTTGTGATTACGGGTACAGTTCGTTTTCTGCAGTGCATTGGTTTGCAATAGATCCTGCATATGAGACTTTATACGTTTACAGGGAACTGTATGTCTCTAAACACACTGCACGAGACTTAGCTAGAAAAGTGTTGGAGCTAGAAGCAGGCGAAGACATTAGCTATGGGGTATTAGATAGTTCAACGTGGCATACACGAGGACATACTGGGCCTTCAATTGCAGAAGAGATGGTTGCAGAGGGTTGTCGATGGAGACCATCAGATAGAACAGGTGGTTCTCGTGTTGCAGGTAAAAACCGATTACATGAACTACTAAAAATAGATGAGCAGATTGAACAGCCATCTATTATTTTCTTTAATGATTGCCGACAGATCATTGCAGATCTACAAGTCATCCCTACGGACCCCAAGGGTACTGATGACATAGATCCAAGATATGCATCCGATCACGCATACGATTCTGTACGGTATGGGATTATGTCAAGACCTAAGTCAAGAAGTTTATTTGACTTTGGCAACGATTTTAATAAAACAGCATGGAAACCAATGGACCCCGTTTTTGGGTATTAACAGGTGTATGAATGGCAATTGTAGATAAACCGGAATTTGATACCGATGAGGTAATAGCTCTAGAAGACTCTAGAGAAGAGGCAACCGATGTTGAGTATATGCCATTTGTTAGCATTATTCAAGAAAAGTATCAACGTGCCAAAGACCGCCGATTAACTGATGAACAACGGTGGTTGTTATCTTATAAGAACTATCGTGGAATCTACGACGACTCTACGCAGTTTACGGACAGTGAACGTTCTCAAATTTTCGTAAAGATTACTAAGACTAAAGTTCTTGCGGCGTATAGCCAAGTAACCGACGTATTATTTGCGGGGAATAAGTTTCCAATTGGTGTTGAAGCTACACCAGTACCTGAAGGTATTAAAGATACTGTACACATTGATGCTGCAGTTCCAGATCCCCTCAAAGAACTATACGACGAAGTTAACGTAGGTTATGCAGGTGATGGGAGAGAAGTTCCTGAAGGTGCCGTTACTGCTCGTGACCTTGGACCTATTGCAGATAAAGTTGCCGGTGCCGAAGAAGCGATAAAAGCAGGGCCAGGAAGCACACCAACAGCGGCTATCTACGAGCCTGCTAAAGAAGCAGCTAAAAACATGGAGCGTAAGATCCATGATCAGCTTGCAGAGTCTGACGGTACAAAACATCTTCGGTTTATGGCGTTTGAGCAGTGCTTATTTGGTACAGGCATTATCAAAGGACCGTTTGCTCAGGATGTTGAGTATCCGAAGTGGACAGAGGACGGAGAATACGATCCTGTAATTCTTACACGCCCTCGCATTGAAGCAGTTTCTATTTGGAACTTCTACCCAGACGCTGACGCATATTCTATGGACGAAGCTGAACACGTTGTGTATAGGCATCGTATGTCTCGTTCTCAAATGCGTGAGCTAAAAGATCGTCCAATGTTCCGTGACGAAGCTGTAGAACGTGCGCTGATGGCAGGAGCCAACTACACAAAGGAATATTGGGAAGATGTTATTGACGACGCAAACTCTGTCAGTGATATTAATCGTTGGGAAGTATTAGAGTATTGGGGATACATTGATACAGAGTTAGCTGAAGAAGCAGGTCTTAAACTGCCACGTAAAGCTAAGAAACTCGATCAGATACAAGTTAACGCTTGGGTGTGTGGTAATCATATCTTGCGTCTTGTAATGAATCCATTCAAACCTACACGCATTCCTTTTTATGCAGCACCTTACGAATTAAACCCGTATTCTTTCTTTGGGGTTGGTGTCGCAGAAAACATGGAAGATACACAACATCTCATGAATGGTTTTATGCGTATGGCGGTAGATAACGCCGTACTTTCAGGTAACCTGATCTTTGAGGTGGACGAGACGAACTTAGTGCCCGGTCAGGACTTGTCAGTGCATCCCGGTAAAGTCTTCCGTCGTCAGGGCGGTGCTCCGGGGCAAGCACTATTTTCTACTAAGTTCCAGAATGTAGCGCAAGAAAACATGATGCTGTTTGACAAGTCTCGTCAACTAGCAGATGAGTCTACTGGTATCCCTTCATTCTCTCACGGACAAACAGGTGTTACTGGCGTAGGCCGTACAGCATCCGGTATGTCAATGTTAATGGGTGCGGCTGCACAGAACATTAAGACTGTCGTCAAGAACGTCGATGATTACTTGCTGTCACCATTAGGTCAAGCAATGTTTGCTTTCAATATGCAGTTTGATTTTGACCCAGAAGCAAATGGCGATCTAGCCGTAATTGCCCGTGGTACTGAATCCCTCATGCGTAATGAAATTAGATCTCAAAAGCTCATGCAAATTATGCAGCTAGGTGCTAACCCTGCAATGGCTCCAATGATTAAGTTTGATTACATCTTGCGTGAGATTGCGGCTTCTCTAGACCTAGATGAAGATAAGATCGTCAATGATCCACGAGAGGCTGCAATACAGGCGGCACTGATGGCTCAATATGCCCCTCAGCCTTCACCAGAAGGCGCACAACAGCCGCAACAAGGTCAGGAAGGTGTACCTACCCCAGATAACCAAGCAGGGCTAGGAGCGGGTGCTATGGGGCCAGGAAACGCACCTGAACCGGGAGCAGAGGGATTTAGCCGTCCTGATGCCGCAGGACCGGAGACTATGCAATGATTCAGTTTGATACTGCCCGTAAGCTTCTAGCTTTAGTCAATAATAAGCAGAACATGGAACGGCTAGAGGCTTACGTGGTGGATCGCTTAGAGTTCTTGCATAGGGAACTAGAGTCTAAAGACAACATGGTGGACATTGGCCGCATTCAAGGTCAGATCAGAGAAGTCCGTAGATTACTCACTCTCCAAGATGAAGCCGTGCAGAAGGCTGAAGAAGGTAAGCACTAATGGCAGAAGACAAACGCCAAGAACTAGAAGCTCAACTTGAAAGTGGCTTAATGTCCCCTGACGAGTTTGATGCTCGTATGGATCAGTTAAATCTTGAAAAGTCTTTTGAGTTACCGGAAGGTGATGTACGAAGTGACATACTTCCTATTATTTCCAGACAAGATGAGACTGCACAGGGCGGTAAGTTTTTAGATATAGGTACTCCAGGATTTATCAAAGATGCGATTGTTCGTGGAGGTGAGATTGTAGCCGATCTACGTTCAGGTAAAACTCCTGATCCTCAGACTGTCACTGAAACCGCAATGGATATCGCAGGTACGGGTTTTGGGTCTTCTGCAGTTACCGGTGTTGGTGCAGACATTGCGGGTACTGCTCTAGGGTCTAATGTTATATCAGCAGGTTCACGCTTTGGTAAAAAGACTCCACAAACGTCTTTTGGAATTGGCGACAGAGTAGCACCTCCTGATGACAGACGTTCAGCTAAAAACGTTAAAGATGTGGAAGGTAGGGTTGCAGACTTCCACAGTGGGACGAATGCAAAGGTAGATGATATTTACGTAGGTGAAGACGGAAAGACAAAAGTTGTCGTCCGCTACATGAAAGATACCGACGAGATTGATCCTGAAACTAACACACCTGTATTTGAAGAAGTTACTCAAACCTTTGATGCAGACCAAGCAGAAAAGGCGGGGTTAGAGACTTTAGTTAAAGGTAAACAACCAGAAATCATACCTGCCAAAATTTTTGACGAAGAGCAAACCGAAAAAGTAAACAACGTGATGTTCAAAGATTACTTTTTTGATACCGACGAAGACATTGATCTAGGTAAAGCTGTTGCGGGTGTTCTTTATGAGGCAGGAAAGTTTGACGACATCACGCTAGGTAAAAAGTTTAAAAATACCAACGGTGAAATTGTTGAAGTAATTGATTTTGATACCGTACCCGCACCTTATCCCACTAAAGAGTTATCAGGTAAGTCAGACCGTATTTATTTTGAAGTAGGTTTAGACAAACCATTAGGTGTACTTGTTCGCTACAAGAACTTAACAAAAGGCACTGAAGGCAGCGATGTCTTTGATAACTTTAAGGGCGGTAAGTACGAAGAAGTTACTGGGGAGTTAAAAGCTGTTGAACAACCTAAGACTGGGTTGATGGCAGATGATCTTTCTGCGGCAGAGCCTTTGGAAGTAGGGTTTGACGAAGCGTTAGCCAGTGGTAAGTTTTTAAAGAACTACGATAACAACGTTGCGACAGAGATGGCAGAACGTGCAAAGACTGCAAGAACTGGTGCCCGTGGTGAAACTGATTTGCTTATGGCTGATGTTCCAGAAGGTACCAAAGTAGGTGTTCGTGTTAATTTAAATTCTAAAATTGAAGGAATGCCAAAAGGATTAGATAAGTTGCAGACTTTGCATAAGGGAACTTACAGCGGAAAGGCAATGTCTTATCAGCCGTATGTTGTACTACGAAACGTAAAGTTTAACGTTAGTCAGCCAGGAAGAACTGGAATTGCTGCAAATGCTAAGGGTATTGATACACCAGAAGCCAAGAATAAATTTCCAATATCTAGCGCAGACGGAGAGTATGTACCTAACGCCAATCTTTTAGAAGGCAATACAGATGATTTGGTAGAGATTGGTTTTAATCCCGTGGACTACCATTTGTTTTATGACTTATCTACGGGGCAAGCCGTAAAGAGTGCTGACGAAGCAATGGTAATTGGGGATCGTGTGTATGCACGAAATCTTGAATATTGGAAAAAATCAGAAGCACCTGAACCTAAACCTACTAAATCAGGGGTAGATGTTCCTTCAAAGGTTCGCTTTAAAGAAATGAATGTTGGCGGTTTAATGCTAGATGACTATAACAGGGTTGACACATGACTAAAACAGAAGCAGGCGAAAAAATGAAGAAAGAGAACCCTACTAAGGCTCTCCCAGAAGAAGCAGACATCAACAACGACGGTGAATTCCAAGAGTGGGAAAAAGCTCGTCACGAAGCCATTCAAGCAGCTAGAGCATCAGAAAAAGCTGAAATGAACATGGGTGGATTGATGCAAGACGGTATGGGAATTATTGTAGGCATTGAAGAAACTTCAGGTAATGAAATCCCTGCGGGTTCTAAGCCCGAAGAAGTGGCTGACGACATTCCTGCGGTGTTATCTGAAGGCGAATACGTAGTACCGGCGGATGTAGTACGGTGGCATGGTGTTAAAACCTTTGAAAGCCTGCGCTGTGAAGCAAAGATGGGTATGGGTCTAATGGCACAAGACGGACGTATTGCTGAAGTTGACGCAGATACAAAAGAGCCTGAACAAGAAATAGAAGAAAAAGACAAGCCTAAAGTTGAAAAGGCTGAAGTTAAAGTTGTCGAAGCGGCTGAGGGCGTATCTGTCGAGCCATTCTATCAACTAGATTACGTTACAGACCCAATCACTGGTGCCCCTGTAATGGCGTACGTTGATCCTGCAACGGGACAACAAATTAGCCAAGAAGAGTATCGAGAAGAATTAGCATCTCGCTACGATCCAGAACCGTACCTGCAAAGAGAAGGTTTGCTAGAAAAGCCCGAAAAAGACACAGAAGAAGAGCCTAAGAAAGACGAAGAGGCTGACGAAGAGATTACTACGTGCCCTCCTGGTATGTCGTATAACCCCACCACAAAGATGTGTGAGCCTGACGAAGATGGTCAAATGCCTGAATCTGAAAGTCTGTTTGATCAAACTCGTGACATGGCAGAAACACTAGGTGCCACTTACGCAGATGATCCAGAAGCTGCATTAGAGCGAGCTACCAGAGAAAACAAAGCGTTAGGTGTAAAAACCGCAAGTGGAGCAGGAGCTATTTTTGGAGCACCTGCACTTGGCGTTGTTATCAACGAAGCTGTTCGTTATGCCGATGCTGTTGGTGCTCAACGTGCATTGTTAGGCCGAGAGCAGTATCTAGGTGTGAGCGAAAATATCCGTGGCGATCAGATAACTGACGGTACTTTCGAGTATGCCGGTCCACAAACTTATAACTTTACAATGCGGGACGACGGAACAATTGAAGCATCTACTGGCGGTGCCCGTATTTCCGAAATAAGTACAACTGCAGATGGTAGAAATTGGGTTTCTGATTACACCCACGTAGACAAAGATGGTAATGAGATTGATCCTCTTAAGGATTTTGATGCCTTCTTAGAATCCATCGGAGAAGCTGACGAAGACGACGATCCGTATAATCCTTCGGATGTAACTGCCGGACCTAGTACACCCTCTTCCGATAAAGCCACCACGGATGCTCAAAGTGATGCAGCAGCGGGAGCTAATTACGGCTCTGACGAAGAAGACGTAACTTCTGGATATGAAAAATTAGCTAAAGGCGGATACGTCTCTCGTAAAAACACTCCACGAACAGCAATGATTAAGTATTAAAGGATATTAACAATGGCACGTACTGAAGAACAAATGACTGAAGAATTAACTGGCATGGCCGCACCGGCAGAAGGTATGCCAATGGAAGAAGAAGCTCCAGAGATGAAGTATGACATGGAGTCTATGGTAGGTAACTACCTAGATATGGAAGAGTCCGACAGAAAGAAAGTACTTTCGTTAGTCGCTTCACCTGTTACACGTCTTCTGGACACACTATTAGGCGAACCTGTATTAGAACGTTTCTCTATGCAAATTGAAAAAGAAATCCCTGCAGGAGAGCCAATGGCAGAAGGTGAAGCAGAGCCTATGCCAGAAGGTGAAGGAATGATGGCACCGACAACTGAAGAGGAACCTGCCCCTTTAGTATAAGGCAGGACTATATGGGCTACCCATTAGGCCCCCAGAAAAAGGAAACTCACAATGGCAAAGCGTTATTCTCGTAGAGAGGAAGAAGAAGTAGAAGTGGCTGAAGGAGAAGCTACCGAAGAAACCACCAATGTAACACCTGAAGAGGAAGATACCTTTAAGAAACGCTACGGAGATCTTCGTCGTTACATGCAACAGACTGTAGAGTCTAAAGACAAAGAACTGGAACAGTTAAAAGCACAGCTAAGGGATAAGCAAAAAGATGAATTCACTCTTCCAACATCTGAAGACGAAATTGAAGCTTGGGCTACAAAGTATCCAGAAGTTGCTAAGATCGTTGATTCAATCGCTCAAAAACGGGCTAGAGAAGCTTCGCAAGAAGTAGAGCAAAGCATGTCTGACCTTCGTAAGATGAAGAGTCAGTTAGAGCGTGAGAAAGCAGAACATCAATTAAAAACTATGCATCCTGACTTTGACAATATCAGGACAAACAAGAGTTTTCATGAATGGGTGAAAGTCCAACCTACTTACATCCAAGACGCACTTTATAAAAATGAGACAGATGCAATTGCAGCCGCAAGAGCTATTGACCTTTACAAAGCTGATATGGGAATGATTACAGAAAAACGTTCTGACTCTCAGCTTGAAAAGGAAGCGGCTACTGCAGTGGCTAAGTCTTCTAAGAATTCTCCTTCTGCATCACCAAATGCGGAATGGAGTGAAAGCAAAGTTGCTAGTTTGAAGCCTTATGAGTACGAGAAGTACGAAGATAAAATCTTAGAGGCTATGCAAAGTGGTAAGTTTGTTTATGATATGACTGGTGCAGCACGATAAATTTATTGTTTAAGTATTGACAATATCTAAATATTAACTAAACCAGTGATATTATTAGTGATGGCTGCAGCCCCTTATGGACAACCTGTAGCCTTCACATAATAAAGATTACAACCGTGGTTAGAATACCTTGTAAGCGTGGCCTCTGATTGTAATGACTTTGGCCGGTCATGTCAATCCCAGACACCCACAGCAACCAAGCCTCTATAATCGGTCAGACGTAATCTATTTAAAATAGACATTGCCTGACTATGAGGAGAACTTATCATGGCATTTCGTTCAGCTGCAGGATATGGAAACTTACCTAACGGTAATTTCTCACCTGTAATTTATTCCCAGAAGGTACAAAAAGCCTTCCGTAAGTCTTCTATTGTTGAAGACATCACAAACAATGACTACTTCGGTGAAATTGCTAACTTCGGTGATTCTGTAAAGATCATCAAAGAGCCTGAAATCACTGTTAAAGAGTATTCTCGTGGTACTCAAATCACAGCGCAAGATATCGACGACGAAGATTTCACTCTTGTTGTTGACCAAGCGCACTACTTTGCATTCAAGATGGACGACATCGAAGATGCGCATTCGCACGTTAACTTCATGGACATGGCTACTGATCGTGCAGGCTACCGCCTCCGTGACCAGTTTGACCAAGAAGTCCTTGGCTATATCTCAGGCTACAAGCAAGCTTCATTGAATACTAATGCTAGCGCAGTCAACGATCAAGTAGCAGGTTCTGTTGCTGTTGACACTGCAGGTACTGATGAACTGTTGGCTTCTATGAAGCTAGACGCTACTGACTTCTCTTTGGACGACGGTGGTGCGGCAGTAGCAGGTGAAGCGATTCCTCTGAAGCCTCGTCTTCCAGGTGTCACTGCAACTACAGATGACGATATCTCTCCACTCCAATTGATCAATCGTATGGCTCGTCTTTTAGATCAGCAATTCGTTGATACAAATGGCCGTTGGTTGGTTATTGACCCTGTCTTCATGGAGCTTCTCCGTGATGAAGATTCACGTCTGTTCAACTCTGACTTCGGGGAGAACGGTGGACTTCGCAATGGCTTGACTGTTAACAACTTGCACGGTTTCCGTGTCTATGTTTCTAACAACTTGCCAGTAGTTGGTGGCGGAGCGGCTCAGTCTAGCTCTACACTTCAGGCTACAGACTTCGGCGTTGTCGTTGCAGGTCATGATTCAGCAATAGCTTCTGCACAGCAGATTGCTAAGACTGAAACTTACCGTGACCCAGATTCATTCGCAGACATTGTCCGTGGTATGAACCTGTATGGCCGTAAGATCCTTCGTCCAGAAGCTATCACAACTGCACGTTATGTAACAGCAACTGGTGTATAAGGAGATAAACAATGGCTAAATCACAATCCTTGCTTTCACAAGCAGTCATGGTTGAGAAGGAAGTTGAGCTTCCGACTACAACTGGAACAGTCACAGGTCCATCTGTAGGAGCGGGTACTCTCGTTCTTGCGGCAGGTGTTGAGCTAATCGACGCTATGGATTCTGCAGACTATGACGTTACGGTCACTGATGGCACAACTACTTTCATGGCCGCTACTGCGGTAGACAGCGGTTCTGCAGGTGACTTTGCTTTTGGTACTCAAACTCAGGGTATCGTGGCTACAGCAGACACTATCGATGTAACAGGTACAGCGACAGCTTCTCCTGCGGCAACAGTAACGGCTCGTGTATGGGCTATCGTTGTTGACGTAAATGAAGCGACGGCAGGTGCCGATGAAGTTGATCGTGATCAGCTAGCCTAATGAGCTTGGGGGCTTCGGCCCCCTTTCTCTTCTTTTCTTTCATATAGGAATTTAGAAGCATGGCAATTACAACTGCTATCTGCAAATCATTCAAAGAAGAGTTGTTAGGAGGTGTTCACGATCTGGACACTGACACGCTCAAAGTTGCATTGATTAAAGAAACACCAACAGGTACATACGATACCAATACCGCAAATTATACTGATGTTACTGGTAATTCTGATGAAGCAGTCGGAACAGGTTACACAGCAGGTGGACAAGATTTGGACAGTGTTACAATCAGCTTAGATGGCACGACTGCTATTATTGATATTGCTGATGAAACGTTTTCTACCGTAACTGTCTCAGCAGACGGTTGCATTATTTATAACTCTTCTCAAGGTAACAAAGCAATTGCTGTGTTTGACTTTGGTGGAACTAAATCATCTACAAATGGTGACTTCACTATCGTCTTCCCAACACCCGATGCATCTAACGCAATTCTTCGTTTAGCCTAAAGAGAGAGATATAAATGGCACTGGTTATTAAAGACAGAGTAAGGGAAACCGGGTCTGTTACTGGCAGTGGTGATGTAACTCTCACTGGTGCTTATCCCAATTTCCAAACTTTCACTTCTGTTCTATCTGACGCAGACACCACCTACTACGTTATTATTGATGCTACAAACGATGAGTTTGAGGTAGGTTTAGGCACGTTCACTGCTTCAGGAACAACACTTTCTCGTGACACGATTCTAGAAAGTTCTAACTCTGGCAGTGCTGTTAGTTTTGCAGGCGGTGAAGTAGAAGTCTTTATTACTTACCCTGCTGAAAAAGCTGTCTATTCAGACGGCTCCAATAATGTATCTCTCCCTAATGACTTAACTGTAACTGGGGATGTTTCTTCGGTAGATGTTACCGGCTCAGGAACTGTCTCAGGTAATACTGTGTCCGCTACTGGCACCGTTTCGGGTGCTACCATTACTTCTTCAGGCACTGTTTCTGGTACCGATATTACTGGTTCTGGTACTGTGCAAGGTGCCACTCTATGTAGTACTGGAAACACTATAGTTGGAGGAACAGTATCCGCCAATGGCTTGGCGATGGGGGACAATGATCAAATTACATTAGGTAATTCTAATGATTTGAGAATCTACCATAATGGTAGTTATAGTGCCATTCAAGATTGTGGAACTGGTAATCTTATTCTTGCAGGTAGTTCTGTCGTTAACATGAATGCTGACGGAACTAAATACGCAACTCTCTTTAATCCAGATGGCGCACAAACTTTATACCATAATAACAATTCAAAATTTTCTACTACGTCTTCAGGGACATGCACTACAGGTAACGTAGTAGCCACAGGTGATGTAAGCGGTGTTGATGTCACTGCTTCAGGTAACGTAGACGCTAACACGATGTCTATCACTACCTACATGGACCTTACCCCTATTGCTCATCCTTCGCATGTTGAAGGGCGTGTCTTTTACGATAATGAACATAAGACTCTTAACTACTACAGTGATATTAGCGGAATATCCCATGAAATTGGGCTAGAAGAGCATCATCGTGTATACAATAATACTGGTTCTACAATCACCAAAGGTACTCCACTATACTTTAGCGGTAACTTTAATGATCTTCCTACAGTAGCCCCTGCAGATGCTACAGATGTTGCTAAGTACAATGCTCAAGGTCTAGCCGCACATGATATAGCGTCAGGTAGTGAAGGCTTTGTAATTACCGCAGGTATCGTAGAAGATATTGATACTTCAGGGTTATCAGCAGGTGATAACTTCTTCGTAGGTTTAACGGCAGGCGCATTACAGAACGCCTCCCCTACTTATCCAAACTATCCAATGTGTCTTGGTTGGGTTGTTAAATCAGATGCATCCACAGGTATTCTTCTAGTCAACCAACAGAACCATTCTGTCAATTCGTTCCGTGTTAAGGGCGATACGCATATTGGCGGTGATATGGTTATTGATGGTGACTTAACTGTTACTGGCTCTCAAACTGTTGCTTCATCTACTAACATAGAAACTGGCGCACCCTTCCTGTACTTAAACTCTGGCGACACCATTGGTGAAGCAAATACTACATTTACAGGTTCTGGCTTAGATGATGCTTTCTTCTCAGGGCATTTTAGCGGAACTGCTTCTACTACGTACTATGTCAAGATTGATGCTACTGGTACTCCAGATACGTTTTCTTGGTCTAAAGATAATTTTGCTACAACAGAAGCAACAGGTGTTTCCATTACTGGTGCGGCGCAAACACTAGACAATGGTATTGAAATTGACTTTGGTGCGACAACAGGCCACACACTTAACGATGTATGGAGTGGTACAGCCGCTCCTGCAGACGTAGACACAGGTCTTTGGAGTAACCGAAACACTGGCGGAACAGGCGTAGGGTATACCCACGTAGGTTTCTACTTTGATGTTTCAGACAATAAATTTAAGTTAGTTGAAGAGTACGATCCGGAGCCT
>Ga0255769_10000761_pt1 | contig 37958 bp, 18 predicted proteins | sample 041ome_9_FD_179637 | JGI IMG/M metagenome (GOLD analysis project Ga0255769, IMG submission 179637) | Coastal salt marsh microbial communities from the Groves Creek Marsh, Skidaway Island, Georgia - 041413US metaG (version 2) | ecosystem: Environmental > Aquatic > Marine > Intertidal zone > Salt...
TCCGACGCGGGGCCGCGATGGCGGGTGCGGACTCGTCGCGCGCGAGGGGGTCGACGGTGGGTTCGGACATTCGGAAACTGGATGACGCCGCGCGATCGACGCCGCGCGACGTCGCGCGATCGATCGCGCGACGCGCGCGCGCGGCACACGACGACGCGCGGGAGCGCGGCGAACGCATCGACGCGCGCGTGATTGAACGTCGCGAACGCGCGCGTTCGTCGAGGACGCGGACGCGCGCGCGAACGAACGCGCGTCGCGAGCGCGCGGGACGACGGCGATGGCGACGGCGATGGCGACGGTGACGCCGACGATGGGACGCGCGGCGACGCGTCGGGTGATGGGACGCGGACGACGAACGGGCGCTGGGCGCGCGGCGCGCGCGGCGCGAACGGCGCGCGCGGTCGCGGACGTGAGCGAGGCGACGTTCGAGGCGGAGGTCGTGGGCGCGGGGAAGCCGGTGCTCGTCGATTTTTGGGCGTCGTGGTGCGGGCCGTGCAAACTGATCAGTAAGATTGTGGAGAAGGCTGATAAGGAGTACGGCGATGCGATCAAGGTGGTGAAGGTCGAGTGCGATGGGAACCCGGCGCTGGTGGAGAAGTACTCGGTGTATGGGCTTCCGACGCTCATCATGTTCAAGGACGGCGCCGAGGTGGCGGGGTCGAAGAACGAGGGGGCGATTTCGTACGATAAGCTCAAGATGTGGTTGGAGACGCACGCGGGGGTGTCTCCGCCGGCGTAAGCGGCCGTCGTGTGGTCTGGTCAAAGACCCGAGCGACGTCGTCGCGCGATGACGGGCTCAAATCAAAAGTAGACGGGACGACTTGGTTCGGCGCGCGCCGAAGTCGAGCGTTCGTCGCGTGTTTTAAAGCTAACAAACTACCTGTTGATTACACGAAATAGCGCGCACGCACGCACGATCGATCGCGCGAAACTGTGTTCCCGCTCGCACCGCTCATCGCGGAAATAAGACGACGTGGCGGAACGGCACGGGGCGATGCGCTTGACCGTCGGCGTCGCCGTCGTCTTCAAACTCTAACACGAACTCGCTGTACTCCGCGTTCGGGAGTCTTCTCGCCGGTTGCACGACCTTGGCTTTGTAGAACGTGGTCGTGTTCGGGTACACAGCGAGCACGCTCGTCCCGGCGGGAAAGTTTTGCGACTGCTTCACAGACGCCGTCTTCGGAAGCGGGATGACAAACTTTTGCGGCAAGCGGTACACGTGCTTTTCCGCGTCTTCGTCCGCATCAACGATCTCAAACTCGCGTTCAGTTGGAGAATATCGAGTCACGGTCGCAACGATCCACTCTTGTCCACCGGCGCTTTGGTTCAACGCCCCTACGTTTGCCGCCACGAGGTCGCCGACGTCCATCGAGCTCATCGCGTGTTCGCCGTACGCGCGCTGCTGCTGCGGCATAGGCGCGGGTCTTTGATATTGATATTGCGGCTTTTGCATCTTGCGGTGGTACTGCGCTTGCACCTGCGCGTAGCCGTACCCATCATCGACGTCCTCGTCCGGGTTAATACCTTGTTCCTCGAGCTCTGTGCGGAACGTCTTCATCTCAGCGTCGAGCACCGTCGCGTTCCCTTTCACTAAATCCAACGCCATCTGCGCCAACCGTATCTTCTCATTGGATACCATCGCCATCGTATCGTGAAGTTCTTCGATCTCTTTCTTCAACGTGCTCACCGCGTCGACGTCGGCGCTGCGCGCGCCTCGCGCGCTCAGACTCGGCGCCGACGCGCACTCGTCCACCTTTGCTTGCACCGCATCTCGCAATCGCACGTTCCGTTTATCGAGCTCCCCGATCGTTTGTAGTATCCGCTGCAACTCCGCGGGGACGTCCGCGAGATCTACGTCACGACGCGCGCGTAACGATCGTCAGTCTTCGCGTTCGAGCTCGATCGTCCTCGGTCGTCCGAGCGAAATTTCACCCTTCGCCTCGCTCTCGCCTCGCTCTCGCGCACGCACTGTCCACGAATTTCTCCAGGTACGTCACCGTCGCCGTTTCGCTCATCGTCACCGACGTTCGAGCGCGCGCGCGCGCCGGCGCGTCGGCGTGTGCGGCGAATCGTCGTCGGGGCGAGGTTCTCGTGAATTCGCGCTCCGCGACGCCACTCTCCGTCGCGCGCGCGCCTCGACGCACGATGGCGGACGCGAAAGACATCCTAGGCATCCCGCGCGGCGGCGCGAGCGCCCCGAAATCGCGCGCCAAGGCGAAACCGTCGCTCAAACCGCCGAAAGGTGTCCACAGAGAGGTGTGGCAGATCACGCGCGGACGCGAGGGCGACGACGAACGCGACGACGCGCGCGCCGCCATCGTCCCGAGCGCGCTGTCGCTGCACGGAATGAAGGATAAACGCAAAATCACCGCGCGCACGGTGACGTGGCAGTGGCAGCCGTTTCGGAACAGCGCGCGAACGGATCAATTGCAACTGAAGCACTGGGTGAAGAAAGCCGTCGGCGGCGCGCAGCCGACGCTCATGGGGACGAACGGCGGAGACGTGGGCGGGGATTACGCGTTCGCGAAATATAACAAAAAGATTGAGATGTTGAAGTACACGAGCGATGAGTACGAAAGAGTGCTGAAACACTTGGACGATTCGTGGACGAAGGAGGAGACGGATTATTTGTTTGAACAACTGGAGCGGTTTGACTTGCGATTCATCGTCGTCGTCGATCGATGGGATTTCGCAAGTCAACAGACGCGTACGGTGGAAGATTTGAAGGTGAGATACTATAGCATTGCGAAGACGTTGATTGAGACGCGCGCGGAATCGCCCGAGGAGGCGGCGGCGCATCAAATCGTGAAAATGCCGTTCAACGCCCAACACGAGCTCGACAGAAAGGTGGCGCTGAACACGCTGCTGAATCGTACCAACGGAGAGATGAAGGAAGAGGCTGAGATTTTAAAGCGCGTGCGAGAGATTGAAAAGCGACGACGAACGGAAAATCAAGCCTTGTTGCAAAAGGCCACGGCGGTGTTCTCCACCTCACGCACGCACATGGTGCAGAATCCAGTGTCCATAGACGACGTTCGCGCCGACTTTGAGACGTTGGCGCCCGAGTTGCCACTCAGAGGCTCGGCGGCGTTGAAGCCCGGGCCGTACTTGCGCGGGCAGCATTTCATCACCGTCGCGAACGAACAAGCTAACGCGGCGCAAGGCGGCGCGCGATTCGCTAAACGTATCGATCAGTCCTTAGAAGACCTCGGCGTGAAGACGCCCTCGATGAACACGCACGCGGTGTGCGCTGGTTGGCTAAAGCTGCGCGAGGAAACGATTGAACTCTTGCGCGTGCGTAAAAAACTTGTCACCGTGTACGAACGGCTCGTCGCGAAGGGTAAGACGCCGGGGTACATTCCGGGAATGGCGGACGTAGAGGCGAAGAAGGCGGTCGGCGGCTTGGAACACAAAATCGTCCCGAGGCGCGTCGCGTCGGCGGGCGAAATCAAGAGAGAAGATTCAATCCCACCGAAGCCGGCTTCGATGAAGCGAAAGGCTGTGGAGACGCCCACTCGAGGGATTCAAAAAGTGCAGCGTCACAAGCGCAACTGAGTCAGCGATACGTAGCACTACAAAACAATCCACATGTAAGAACTAATAGACGGATAGATTCACGCGTTTAAGAAATTCCGATGCCGCGCAAGAACTTGGCGACTTGGCTCACGCAAGCCAACGCGAAAAGCCAACCGAAGAAACCCTCGATCCCAGTCGATTCCGTGTGCGTCCCCGCGCGCAGCGCCGCCGACGTCAACCACAGCGGCGCGCTCGCGCGAAGCAGCACCGGCGCGACGGCGCCCAACGCGCCGACGACGTCCCCCGACCCCGCCGACGCCATGAACACCTCCGCCTGGTTCTCCGGAATCTTCGACGCCGGCTTCAAGAGCTGCCCCAACACCTTCTTCGGATCGACGTCCCACCGCTCGTAGTGCCGAACCACCCGATTCTCGTCGTTTAACACGTGCGTCGTGCCCCCGCTCGCCGCGAGCATCGGCCTCCAGGGTAAGTCTAAAACGCAAGAAAACCTCCACTCCGTCTGCACCCCGTCCTCCGTCTCCTCGAACGACTTAATCTGCAGATCAACCTCCCGCATCATCCCTCCCAAGTTCGCCACGTTCGCGCGAAATCTATCCAAACCTCGGAACGACACGAACGGATCGGCGAACTCGCAGTCGCCCGCGTACGCCGCCATCTCGCCTCGCCCGCTCACGAAGTACTCCTCGGCGTAATCCGCGCGAATCGACTCGAGCGCGCCCTCGCGCGTCATCGCCGTCGTCGTCGTCGTCGTCCCGTGCGTCGTCGTCGCGCGCGTCGCGCCGATGAGATTGCCGAACGCTTCCGCGCCGTACCACGCCGCCTTCAGTCCCGCGTCCGCGTCGTCGTCGCGCGCGCGCGTCGTCGTCGTCGTCCGCCGCGCTCGAACGCGCGCGCGCGCGCTCGACGCGATCGACGCCGTCGCGCGCGTCGCCGTCGCCATCGCGCGCGTCGCTCTGACGACGCGCGTCGTCCGCCGCACACGCCGACGCCGCGCCGGCGGACGCGCGACGCGACGCGACGCGACGCGACGCGAGATGACGCGCTTCGTCGCGCTCGGTCGCGGGCTCGGCGCGTTCGATCGCGGCGACGACGCGACGCGCGACGCGCGACGACGACGACGGCGACGCGCGCGCGAGGACGCGACGGCGACGGCGCGGGCGGTGCGCGACGGCGCGCGACGCGCGGCGCCGATGGTCGGGAAGGCGGCGAACGCGGTCGCGCTCGGCGCGGCGCTCGCGGGCCCGGGCGAGCGCGCGGACGGGGCGCGAGGAGGGGGGCGACGACGCGAGGGCGGACGCCGCGCGGCGGCGCGCGGCGTGTTCGACGATCCCGATCGCGCGTGCACGAACGCCATCATGATCGGCACGGCGAGCGCGTTCGCGTTACAGATTTTGAGCGGACAGGCGATCACCGCGCTCGGGGCGAAGGTGAACGAACGGATCGCCGCGGGGCAGCTGTGGCGGTTGGCGACGCCGATTTTTTTGCACGGCGGGCTGCCGCACTTGATGGTGAATATGTACTCGTTGAACAGCATCGGACCGCTCATGGAGGCGACGTTCGGGCGCGAACAGTTTTTAGCGGTGTATTTCGGCGCGGGCGTGGCTGGAAATTACGCGAGTTATCGGTTTTGCGCGTCGAATAGCGTCGGCGCGAGCGGCGCCGTCTTCGGCTTGGCCGGCGCGTTGGCGGTGTACTTGCAGCGCCACAAGCGATATTTAGGCGAGCGCGCGGACATGCAGCTGCAACAACTCGGCACGGCGTTGGCGGTGAACATGGGTTTCGGTCTCACGAGTAGACGAATAGACAATTGGGGGCACGCCGGCGGACTCGTCGGCGGCGCCGCGTTGGCCTTCTTAACCGGACCTAATCTCGTCATGGAGACCGACGGTGGCTACGGTCTGCGACGCAAACTCGTGAACAAACCCAAGTTACAATCCACGATCCGCGCCATCAAGGATTTCTGGGACGAAGACGACGAAGACGAGGACGAGCGATGACTTCCAGGCTGCCCAGTCCCGAGCAACAAACGTAGCGCAAGTAGAACGACAATCGCGTCGAAATCGCACCGTTAGCGCGTGAGCGCGTGCCTACGCGCCACGCATCATTCAACGATTCGCGTCTCGCGTCCGCGCTCGGCTCGAACGACGCGCGCGCGTCTCCCTCTCTCCTTCGCGCGCGCGCTCGAGGTCAACTGTCTTCGCCGTAGGCGCGACGACACTCATCGACGCGCGCGTCGACGCCTCCTCGACGCGGATGGCGTCTCCCGCGACGACACACACTAACGCGCCCGTCGACGCCTCCTCGACGCGGACGGCGTCTCCCGCATCGACGCCGGCGTCGCCGCCGCCGCGCAAGCTCATCATCGACACCGATCCCGGCGTCGACGACGCCTTCGCCATCGCGCTCGCGCTCGAAACGATGTCGACCGAGGTCGAAGTCCTCGGCCTCACCACCGTCTTCGGCAACGTTCGGCGCGACGACGCGACGCGAAACGCGCGCACGCTCGTCGAGATGTGCGCGCTCGCCGGGTCGTGGAGGCGCGAAGCCGGCGCGCGGTTGCCGGTGGTCGACGGCGCGCGCGCGCCGCTGGCGGCGCTCGACGAGGACGACCGATTGGGCGCGGGCGCGTCCACGGCGGACGATTCCGCGGTGTTCGTCGCGGATTTCGTGCACGGCGAAGACGGGTTCGGGGGCGTGCGCGGCGCGTACGAGACGTGGCCCGAGGAGAGCGCGGTGGAACACCGAGCGGGGCGAGAGGCGGCGGATTTTATAGCGGAGATGTGCGCCAAGTACCCGGGCGAGGTGACGGTGCTGGCGCTCGCGCCGTTGACAAACATAGCGCTGACGTTTCGGCGGCATCCCGAGTGCTCGGAAACCATGGGTGAGCTCGTCGTGCTCGGAGGCGCGTTTGAGGTAAACGGCAACGTAAATCCGGCGGCGGAGGCGAATATTTTAGGCGACCCCGAGGCCGCGGATGAGGTTTTCGGCGCGTTCGAGCGCACCTTCGTCGTAGGTCTCGACGTGACGACTCGAGTGCGTCTTTCTGGCGCCGAGATCGAGCGTTTGGAAACCGTTCTCCGCGACGCCGACGCCGTCTCGCCGCCGCGTCGATGCTCCAACCTCCTCCGCGCCTTTCTTCACGACGCCACCCAATTCTACAAGGCGTATCACCTCCGCGTCGCCGACTTCGACGGCATCTACGTCCACGATCCCACCGCTCTGCTCTTAGCCCTCCCTCACGTCCGCGATGCCGTCTTCACTTTCCGCCGCGGCGCCGTCCGCGTCGCGCTTGCCCGCGACTGCGCCCGCGGCGCCGTCTTCCTCGACGCTCGCCGCGCCTGGCTCTTCCGCAACGCCTGGTCCGACCGTCCGCGCGTCTCCGTCGCCATGGACGTCGACGTCGACGCCGCCCTTCGCGAGCTTCGCGCCCGTCTCGGCGTGTAACTGTATTCCTTCTTCGCGTCTCGCGTCTCGGCGTCAAATGTCAAGAGCCCCTCGCCGCACACGCCGACGCATTCGCGCGAATGGCGTCCTTTGCCGTCGCCTTCGCGACGCTCGCGCGCGCCGCCGCGCGCCCCGCGAACGCGCGCGCGATCCCGCGGCGCGCCGACGCGCTCGCGCGCCGTCCCGCCGCCGTCGCGCGTCGCCATCGCGCGTCGACGACGGCGCGACCGGCGGCGGCGGCGGCGGCGGGATTCGCCGCCGACGACGACGGCGACGACGCGCGATTGCTCGCGAAGATCGACGGCGCGTTCGGCGACGACGACGAGGACGATGCGGACGACGACGACGCGTTCGCGGGGCGGTACGCGCCGGACGAGCGCGAGAGCGCGCTGGAGGAGGGGTACGTCGCGGACGAGGACGAGGTCGTGATAAAGGTGAAGGCGGACGCGGACCCGATGGACGTGGGGAATTTCGGAATGTCGGCGATCACGGTGGCGGCGCTGAGAAAACGAGGCGTGGACGCGCTGTTTCCGATACAGCAGGCGGTGCTGAAACCGGCGCTGTCGGGAGAGGACGTCGTGGGAAGGGCGAGAACGGGGACGGGGAAGACGCTAGCGTTCGCGCTGCCGGTGATTGAGCGATTGTTGACGGATGGAACGAGCGGACGGTCGAGAAATCCGAAATGCATCGTGTTGGCGCCGACGCGAGAGCTGGCGAAGCAGGTTGAGAACGAAATTTGCATCACCGCGCCGTCGTTGGAGACGGTGTGCGTGTACGGGGGGACGCCCATCGGTCAGCAAGAGGGTAAACTTCGTCGAGGGGTCGACATCGTCGTCGGTACCCCGGGTCGGGTGCAGGATTTGATGAACAGACGAAGCTTGGATTTGGGCGAAATCGAATTTGTGGTGCTCGACGAGGCGGATCAGATGTTGAACGTCGGGTTCGAGGAAGACGTGGAGGCGATTCTGCAAGACTGCCCGGAGAGCCGCCAAACGTTTTTGTTCTCGGCGACGATGCCGAGCTGGGTGAAGCAAATCACGAAGAAGTTCTTGAAACCCGGGCACGTCGTGGTTGATTTGGTCGGTGACTCCAAGCAAAAAGTCGCGGACACGATTGATTTGATGTCGTGCGCCGTGTCGCACGCGAACCGAACCTCCATCGTCATGGACCTCGTCACCGTGTACGCCAAGGATAAGAAGGCTATTTGCTTCACGCAAACCAAGCGCGCGGCCGATGAACTCACCGCCGCGCTCGGTCGTCGCGTGGCATCTGAAGTTCTCCACGGCGACATCGCTCAAGCGCAGCGCGAGCGCACCCTCCAGCGATTCCGTGACAACCGCTTCAGCGTGCTCATTGCCACCGACGTCGCCGCTCGCGGCTTGGACATTTCCGACGTCGACTTGGTCATTCACTACGAGCTCCCGAACGACGTCGAATCGTTCGTGCATCGATGCGGTCGTACCGGCCGCGCTGGACAACTCGGTGCCGCGATCGCGATGCACACCGATCGCGAATCCTACATGATTCGTCGCATCAAAAAGGAAACTGGATGCGAATTCCGCACCATCGGCATTCCGTCGTCGACGGAGGTCATGGACGCCTGCGCTGTTACCGCTTCTAACGTCCTCACGAAAGTGGACGATGAACTGTTACCTTATTTCTCTCCCGCCGCTGCTCGCCTGCTGCCGGCGGACACCGACGAGGAAGTCACCAAGCTTCTGGCCGCCGCTCTGGCCGCCATCAGCGGGCAGACGGAGGCGCCGCCTCCGCGATCGCTCCTCACCGGTGCGCCCAATTCGTGCACGTATATGGTTCTGGACCGCGAAGGAAGTGAGCCTGCGATCCGAGCGGGCGACTTGCTTCGCGCTTTGACTGAAATCGACCGCAAGCTCGCGGATGGATGCGGCAAGATTCGTTTCATGGAGAGCAAGAACGGATTGTGCTTCGACATCGATGCCGCGTACATGAAGGATCTTGAAACCGTCACGGACTTGAATGGTTTCGATCTGAGCGTCTGTACGATACTTCCTGATCTCATGGCTGAACAAACGCGAGAACGCTCTGGGTTCGGCGGTCGAGGCGGCCGAGGCGGCGGCCGAGGCTATGGCCGAGGCGGCGGCCGAGGTCGGGGCGGCGGCGGTGGCTTTGAGCGCCGTGGCCGTGGCGGCGGACGGGGCTATGGAGGTGACCGTGGCGGCGGTTTCCGTGGCCGCGATCGTGATGGCGGGGGAGGCTACCGCGGCCGAAGCGAGGGCGGCTACGAACGTCGAGACGGAGGAGGAGGCGACCGCCCCCGGCGCGACTTCGGCGATCGTCCGCCGAGACGCGATTACAACGATCGTCCCCCAAGACGCGATTACGGCGGTGATGGCTACGGCGGCGGTGGCGGTGGTCGCGATCGTGCGCCCGCTCGATCCGGCGGCTCCAGCTGGGGCGGCTGGTCCGAATAAAGGATCGCTTAAAACTAAAGCTTCCCGTGTATCTTACCGAGCTCCGGACAAGTGCTCACTGCAACCCAATCACAACGTTAACCATTCATATATTGTTTAGAATAGAACTGGCGCTTCAATTTGACACAACAGCAATTTTTCTCTAACAACATCACGCATCAAGCACGTTGCACCTCGCCAGCCGTCGGCGACCTCGACGTTGTGGATAGCGCCAGTCCCCTCTGGACGACGCCACTTCCCCACGACCGCCCGACGCCGCGCGCCACGCTCGCTCGATCATCCCAACTCACACCTCGACGTTCCGGACATGCACGCCGCGTCCGTGATCGACGCGCGCGCGCCCGCGGCACCGTTGAAGTCTTCGCTCGCGAACCGTCGTCATCCTCGCCGTCGACCGGCCGTCGTCGCCCGTGGACGCGCTTTCGACGCCAACGACCCGCTGACGTGGAACGCGAACGCTGATGATGACGCTGGGATGGATTTCGACTCCACGGAGGACGTGGGCGTGGCGAACCTGCAGGAGCTGAGCGACGCGGATTTGGCGGCGCTCGTGGGCGCGGCTGGGGCGACGGTGCCGCAGATGATTGACGACGCCGCGTTCGCATCGCTGCGAGAAGAGCAAGAGAAGGAAAGAATGGCGAATACGGCGGGGGAGTGCATCACGGATGGACAGAGAGAGTACGCGGCTGGGGACTACGAGAAGGCGTTGGCCACGTTTGCGCGCGCGGCGACGCTCGCGGGAAGCGGACCGGTACGGTATCGGAAATCCGTAGTCGCCCCAGCGGGGCCGAGCGCCGGGTTCAAACCAAGAGAGCTGAGTGCTGGAGAAGAAATTGCGATTCGATACAACACGGCGTGCTGTCACGCAAAACTCGGTAATGTGAGCGAAGGGCTGGCGTCGTTGAATGCGGCACTCGAACGCGGATACGACGAGTACCCGGCTATACGCAAGGACGAGGACATCTCTATTCTGCGGCAGGATCCAAGATTCGAGAGAATAATGGCGCGTTTCGAGCCGCAAGGTGCAGTTGGAAAGATTTTCGATGCGTTCAACGGACCGAAGCGCGGTGTATCGCTCCTCGATGGTATCAAAGACATTTTCAGCAAGTAGAATTTAATGGCAACTTCTAGAATTTCGCAAACCACGTTCCGATGATGAATGAGAGGAGCGCGGCGACGATCGATGCTAAGTGTTCTTGTCGAATGACGACCACGCCGTTACCGTTTTGACGCTCCATCGCAACCGCCGCGCGCGTACCCGGGGGTGGCTGTGGCTTGACGCTTGACGCTTCGGCGACAGCTAGCTGACGAGCCGGTTGCTTTTGCATCTCGCGCGCCGTAGCTAGCGCGTCTTTTGCGTGCGCCCACGCGCGATCACATTCCGCTTCTGCGGCTTTCGCGGAAGATTCAGCATGAATTTTGGCCATCACTTCCAGCTCCAAACGGTTGATGACTTGCTGCACAGCTTCCTTTGCCGCCTGCTTCGCCGCCTCTAAATCTCTCTTCAATTTTACACATCGCTCCTTGACGCGGTCGTAGTCTTCTCTGGGTACAACCATGTCGTTCCTTTCGTGCACCATCGACATGGCACCTCGATACGTTGGTTGTTGATAGAGCGAGCGTGCTCGATGACCATAGCCTTCGCGAACGGGGGACCCCACTTCGCTCACAGGCCGAGAATCTCCAGGACGCACGCCGTGGCTCGCCGCAACTTGCCACGCGTCCTGCGCTGCAGCCGCTGCTGCCGCAACTTCTTGCTTCAGTCGTTCGTTCTCCTCCGCCAAATCTCTCACTTGAGACTCCGCCGCAGCGCGTGCTTGCTCCTCGAGCCACCGCTGTCCCCGCACATCTTGCTCGATTTCATCGTTCTTCTTGGCGTCTCTCTTGCTGATATCCTCTTCGAGCGTAGTACATCGACTTTGGACTGCTTTCAACTCCGCCGCCAGACCCGAGATTTCGTTTTCCTTCTGCGCGAGAAGGCGAAGGCCATCTGAGATCTTCGCGTTCGCAGCATCTAAACTCGCCGCGAGCTCAGCGCGGTGAGTGTCTACCGAAGCTGACTCGCCGCGGGCATGTGCAAGCTCGGCATCTTTCGCGGCTAATTCATCACGAAGTTTATTAGCGTCTTCTTGAAATCCTTTCCCTTTCTTAACCGCATTGGCAAATTTTGTCTTCGCCGTGTCTATCGCAGTCTTGAGAGACACCATTTCCGTCTCGTATGACTCGATGCTCGAGCGAAGCTTTTGAAGCTCCTCCTGGGCCGCTTCGCTCGATTTGATCTGCGATATAAGTCGATCGCGCTCCTCATCACGCGCTGCTAGTTCGGTGCGCATCCGCTCAAAGTTCGCATCTGACTCGTTAATTTGCTTCTCCAGCGCAGAGATTTTACCTTCGCGCTCCGCAATGGCGGAGCCCTTCGTATCTTCTGCAGCACGAAGGCGCGCCTCGGCGTCGTGCAAGCGCTCGCGCAATGAATTAAGTTCTTCGGTATCTTTTGTGGAATTGCGCTGCACGTCGTCAAGTCTTGTCTCGAGCTCGGAACGCACGAGCTCAATTTCTGCGACAGCAGCGGCAAGCTGTGATTCAACCTGAGCCTTTGACGCATTTGATGCCGACAACGCGTTCTCGCGTTCTTTCAGCCGAGCGGTGAGCGCACCGCACTCGCTTTGATATCCTTTTCCTTTCTTGACCGCGTTATCAAACTTTTGCTGCAGTTTGGCTGTCTCCGCTTTCGCTGTGTTGAGTTCTTTCGCCGCATTCTCGACGGTTTTCAATGTCGACGCACTCCTGGCTACTTCTTCCTCCTTCTGCGCAAGAAGCCGAAGCCCATCGGTGACTTTCTCGTTTGCGGCGTCTAAACTCGCCATAAGCTCTGTCACGCGAGCCCGCATCGAAGTCGAAACATCCTGAGCTTGGGCCAGCTCCACGTGTTTCGCCTCAAGCTCTGCGCGGAGCTTTTTGCCTTCTTCTTGGAATCCTTTGCCTTTCGTGACTGCGTTTTCAAATTTTTCGCGCATTCTTGTAACCTCAGCGTTTGATGCGTCAACGTCTTTATGGTGCCTTGATGTTTCTTCGCATTGCGCCGTGAGTTCGAGACGTTCCCTATCGAGCGCTTCGGCTCGCTTCTTCGCTTCGCCGAGTTGCTTGCGCAAATCGTCTAATTCCGCATCCTTTGACCCGAGTTTTTCGCGAAGGGATGTCACATCCTCACGTAACGTCGCCACTTTTGCGTCTTGTGATTGTGAAAGGGATTGGCTCTGTTCCTCTATTTCCTTTGCGCGTGCGGTGAGCACATCGTGCTGCGTGCGCAATTTTGCGATGGTCTGCTCCGCGCTCGCGACGTCTTGTTTAGACAGTTGCAATTCTTCCCGCACGCTATGCAGCTCGCGCATCATTTCCTGGGATGCTTCACTCGTCGCAGGCTCTGGACTCAGCAAAGCTTTCTCGGCTGCAGCCATCATGTCCTCCACGCTCAAACCTTCACCCTGAGCGCCCGCGAGCGCTTCTTCAAGCTCTTTATGCAGGCCTGCCAGCTTCTCGTTCGCCGCCTCGAGCTCGTCTGTCGCGCGCTTTTGGTCCTCGGCACGCGAGCTTTCCGCCGATTGTAACTCGCCCTTCAGCTCTTCGATTTTCGTCTTTTGCTTACGAGCGATGTTCTCCATCTTGTCGCACTTCTTGCGCAGCGCCTCGATTTCGTCGTCCTTCGGCGCAACGCTCGGCGTCGGCGCCATCGAATCTACCTTGGCCCTGAGTCGCTGATTTTCCTCTCCGACGTTAGCAAGCGACTTGTGCACGGTCACGAGCTCCTTTTCAAGGCCTATAACCTTCGATGCGCGACTCCTGTCTGACTCTCGTAAACGCTCACACTCTTTGCGAACGGCGTCCAGCGTCTTGATTGTATCTGCGAGACTCAATTCTTCCGCGGCGACGTCTCGCTTCGGGGTCGGCGCGCTCACCGAGTGTGGCACAGCTTGACTAATGTTTTCGCTGCTCATGTTACGCGTTAGTAAGGGGAGCTCGTCGCGACTGCGAGAGCTGAGAAACTCGTCGCTCGGCAATTCCCATCGTGAAATTTGTGACAGAGCGCATCCGACGTAAAGCACACCATTTCCATCGAAGGCGAGCGACCGCACAGCTCCCGCCGATTTCGTGCCCGGACACTCAAATAATACTGCTCGCGCCTTGATATCCCACACCAACGCGCGTCCATCGACGCCTCCCGTGCACACAAAGCCGGGACGGATGCTCGCCGCGCATAACACGGCGCCCGTGTGATGTCCGTGGACGCTGAGTTCCTCCGGTGGACCGAGAAGCTGACCTTCTTCGTTGACGTACCACGCCAACACGCGCCCATCCGCCCCACCGGTAACGATCACGCCTTCGTTATCGCACACGGTGTGAATCGCGCCCCGATGCCCGCCGTCGTCAGGACCGAACTCCGCTACCGGCTTGCCCACGCGAACCGTCCACAGACTCAGAATCCCATGCCCGTTCCCGCTCACCACGAACTCCTTCCCCGTCGAACGATGCACCCACCCCGACACCGCGTGCACGCGATCAGGCGGCCCTTCCGAAGGCTTCAGACGTTTTGCCTTCCCAGGCATCGGCGCCGACTCGGCCGTCGACGCGAATCGCCAAATTGGAAACCGTTCGCCGTCCTCCCACACGAAAATCCTCCCCACGTCGTCCCCTCCCACCAACTCTCCGCTCGTCAACATCCCGAGGCACCACAGCGCAACGGCATCGACGCCATTTTCGAGTTCCATCGTCACGACGCCCGTGCGCGCGTCTCGCGTCGCCGCGTCGCCGCGCTCGCTGGCGCTCGTCACGCGCGTCCCATCCTTCGACGTCACCATCGCCGTCACCGCGCCCGCGTGCGCGCGCGCTTGCGACGCCAGCGCCCCCGACGTGGTGCTCCAACAACGCAGTCCGCCGTCATCGCACGCGCCGAGCAGGCGTTCGTCGACGACTCCGAGCGCGCGAACCGCGCCCGTCTGTTTGTCGAGCGCGAGCGTCCCGGACGGCTTTAAACGCTCGCACGCGCGCGCGCGCGTGGTTTTCTGCACCGTGTCGCTCACGGTTTTCGCGATGTGCGCCAGCATGGCGCCCGCGGCGCGCGAGGCGACGTGTGCGGGCCGGAGGGTGGAATGATTAGTCAGTCGATGCTTGGCTAACGGCTTTTCAATTTGGATTTCATCGCGCGCCGTCTGGGCGGTTCGATGGCGAGGGCGCGGCGGCGATGCGAAGAATCTCGGCGAGCTCGCGAACCTGGGCGTCGACGGTGTCCATGTACGCGGCGGCGGCGTGCTTGAGCTTGGACGACGTCTCGGGGGAGACGTCGTTGAGCTCGCAGCTGAAGACGTCGGCGGTTGGCTGGAAACGGTAATACGCGTCGTCGGCGCCGAGTAAGTGTCTGATGGTGGCGTCGACTTGGGCGACGTCGCACGACGCGTGGATGGTATTGTCGAGCCAACCGGGGAAACCGGATAGACGCGCGTCGCGAGAGTTTGGAACGGCGGCACCGGTGCCGAGAGAAACGACGCAGAGCGGTCGGGATTTTGAGAACAAGCGACGCGCTTCAAAGACCGCGACGGCGGTGGGATTGTTGCTCGCGATGGCGCCGTCGATCAATCGGATCTCCGCATTGACGTTTGTCGGTGCTCTTTGATGATCGTGGCGATGGTCTTCCGTAGTCTGCTTCTTTTCCACGTCGTTGGGCGACGCGCGAGAGTTCGCGTTATCGGCTTCAGACTTACGCTCTCGTGCAAAACCTCCAGCGCCCCCGATTTCTTTCTTCATCCTGAGCTCTTCCAAGAACCAAGGCGCGGCAGTCGTCGCGCGAATTGAGTTCAACAAGCTCGCACGATGTTCGCCTGGCAAGTGGCCGAGATGGCTTTTGCCTCTCGCGTCGTGTTTGTACGAACGCATCAGAAACGTTGTGGCAGGTGACCGACTCACGAGGTGTGAAACTAGACAGACGTGCGGCGGCGGAGAAGTCGAGGAATACCAACGTGGATGGGACGTGATACTGTACAGTGGTTTTTCGGCTTCCTCTCGCAACGCTTTGCGCAGCATAGTCTCAAAACTTCTTGCCTCTTCTCGACCGCGGTGGTAGAACTTTGTCGTTTGGTTGTACCAGTGAGTCAAGGATGAGTCGGCTTTTCTAGGGAATATCTCATCGCCCATCTTGACGTACAGCTCGTGCAACTCGTCGGTCGTCATCCTAAGCAGACCAGCACCAACAGCGATGATACCACCCGTGGAAGTGCCTACAACGAGGTCGAAGCAGTCTCCGACACACCAACTATTCGTAGCCTCTAGGATGCGTTCCAACATGACGAGCGTGCCGATGCCACGCATGCCGCCTCCATCCAAACTCAGAATACGAATCGGTCTATCATCATCTGCACCGGTGTTATCCGGATACGCGCCTTTCATGAATGGCACTCCGTGATCCCCCAGCGCGTTCACGAGTCGCATGGCACGCGTCCATCGCGACACGCCGCCTTCTAAATTTGCGCTCCGCCAAGCGTCGAGATGCGAGTTTTCGTCCATCGGGGGCGCCGCCACTTTTTCACTGAGATGGCGAAGCGATTCGAAGTCACGTTCATCCTTCTCGGCATCGCGCACGTAGGTTTCTTCATCCTTCGGTTCTTCTTTGCTTTCACCGGACTGCGTAAACGTGACTCTGCGAATCAAAGCCGCAGCAAAGCCTTCTCCTGTGGACGCCGAAGGCGTTCGCGGTGAAGAGACGTCTTCACGTGGAAGAAGAGTCTGCGCATCAGTGTGCTTAAATCGGCCGCGAAAACGACCGGCGATTGGCGGTGTAACAGACGGCGTCATGGGCGGTGGTCGATCTGCGCACGCCGCCATGAGCTGGTTCCCGATTCGCTTTGCGAGCGCTTCAGCGGTGCCAACCAGACCATTCGGAGGGATCTCAATTTTTAGAGTGCAGTCATCGGAAAACTGAAGCAACCGTGTCAGTGACTCCGCGCACATGACGAAGCTTGGAATGTTCGTCACGTTGTCGAAGTTTGGACTCGATAACAACGGCTGAACCGGTACACACGCCAACCCGCGTTGAGGCCACGTAAAAATGACAGCGCGAGCGCCGCGTTCACGAGCGCGCCACATGAGTCTGGGAGCTTGTCGAATCATCGAAATATGCGTGTTCCAGTCGCCGCCTTTTGCACAAAGAATGACTATACCGTCGAGAGGTTGCTCAGGCGCTGACTCGATCTGTCCGGACATTGTTCGTTTGATCGGTTCTGGGGTGTGCATGACGGGTTCCTCTATTTGAAGCGAGCTTGACGCTGCGTTGTCAGGTTGATTCACTTGATCGGCGCCGGTTTCTACCATTGTCCACTCCTTATCACCATCTTTATCCGGTGACTCGCCGCCTTCCCAAATTTCGTCGTACGCCTGCAATATTTTCTGCGCCGGCGTCATTACTGGTGAGACGTCATCATTTGTCCTCGGCGATGTCGGCAACTCAATCAGTCCGTCTTGTTCGTTCGCTGGCAAGATGTCTAGAATGTGGACTTTGCCAGAGATCTCTCCTGAGTAAGGCGCCGCACAAGTTAAACTCGACCGAATGGCGGTAAAAGCAGTCATTGAGTGTTCGTCTTTGGCAACCATGCGCACAGTGGCTAAATCTGTGAGCGCCATGTGCTCCGCTAGCTGTGAGAGCATCTCGCGCGAGTTACTATCAAAGAATGTGGAACTCCCGTTCCAAAACGCATGAATCACGCGCAATGCAGCATCCGCGGCGCCTCTGCGAATGCCTTCCGCATACATCGCAAAATCGTCCACGGTGAGCAATTTGAGAAGCGATTTGATGTACGCCTTATCTAGCACCTCCAACTTGTCGTGGGTGGCGTCTTCGCGCACGCACGAAAGCACTCTATCAACGACATACTCAACCGCACCAGCATTGACGCACTCGACAACCGCCAGCGCTCCACGCGAAAGAATAATTTCAACGAGAAGCATGTCCACCGTCGGTACCAACGATTTATCGCCACTACGCCGTGAGGCGTATTTGACGAGTGCACGTACCAAATTGTACACGCTCACTCGAGAACCACTTTCGGCATCGAAAACCATGTGTCGTATATCGCCTATCAGTTGTGAGTATCGTTGAACTCGCGCGTCTTCACTTAATACGCTCCACCCTTCGCGCGCGTAATTTCTCCAAGGAATGTACCAATCAGACGCGTGCTCGCCTTCGCCGCGCTGGATCAACGTAGGGTACCACGCACCGTTGGAATTGCTCAACGACGTTTTGATGATCGCTTTGCCTTTCGGTTCGCTCACGTCAACCCACGTGTGCACTTCGTCTCGAGCGCTCCCATAAGACACAGCGGCGATGGCAAGAGGCTTGTCTGGAACTGCCAATGCTTTGTGAATGCGCGCGCTCACGCCATCGTCGCCCTTGTCCGAGCCTAGGATTCCAACGAGAACGAGTTGCAACGCTTTTGAAATTTTTTCGCTAATTTTAGCCGTCCCTCCGCTCCATTGACCACAGGTGGTGATGCAAAGAAAATGTTCTGGCACGCTTTTTCGAGCCACGTCGACGGCGCCGCCGTCAAAGAATGACTTCATGAATGACTGTAACTGCGTCTCAATTTCTTTCGCGCGACGCGCACCACCGCTGGTGTCCCATGTACACTCATAGATTGGCTGGAAGTCGTCTGCGCGCACGACGAGAACATTCAAACCAGGCTCCTGTCGCCACCCGTCGGTGCTCTCCTCTGCGGCCCAGCGACCCAAGCTCAAGTCATCCTTCAGCACCGCTTCCCTATCGTCAATGTTCGTAACATCTTTTAGCTCTTCGCCGTCCGGTTTCTTTTCTATCGATTTAATCGGTGGACTTCTGGAGTAGTAGCCGTCTGCAGAATGCACGCTCCGCGACGAAATCGTCTGCGACGGATGCCCACTCGCGCACACTTCCATCATCGTCTGCGACATGTCCACCCTAACTCTCAACGTGACGTAATCCGCCATGGCATCTGACTCGTCCCCAAAAGCGCAAAGCGCGATATCACAAGCGCGGTTGGGAAGCAATCGCAACGTTTTGCGCCGACTCTCTCGCTCAGCCTCTGAGATGTCGCACAAGATGCGCGTCCCATCCTTCGTGTGCGTCTTCAATCCACTCTCTGCGGCGAGTATAAACGCGTGAGACACCACTGCGTTGACATCCTCTCCTTCTTCAATCACGGGCGTGATATCAATCGCCAGTTTCCATCCATCTTCCGCCGTGTAATCTCCGGGAATCGCGCGCGCGTCCCACGTCGCCTCGCACGTCCCCGCGCTCGTCCGTCGCGCCTTCATCCTTTCAGAGATCACGATCCGCGTCGTCGTCTCGATCGCCGGTCGTGAGTTCGGCACGCTCGCCTTCAGTTCGTACTCTCCGCTCGGCACGTCTTCCGGCACGCGCCACGTCAGTTTCCCTTCGTCGAGCTCGCGTTCGCCTTCGCCTTCGCCTTCGCGGAATGAAATCTTCCCAAGCGTCGCGTGTTTCGAGCTTCGCATCCACGCCCCTTGACCGACGAGCGAGATCTCACACTCGCGCGCGCGATCGCGATCGAAATCATCCGCGCGCTCGACGACGACGTCCACCGCGGCGCCGTGTTCCCAAACTTTGCCGACGCGCGGACGACGAAAGCGCAGCGTCATCGCCGCGCGGCGACGCCGTTCGCGATCGCGGACGGTCGTGCGCGCGCGAACGTTCGCGTGGGCGCGTTCGCGCGCGCGCGGAACCGGCGACGCGCGCGCGTCGAAGTGCGCGCGCGTTTGGAATACTCAGATTATTGCGACAGTTGCAGAGTTGGTGGTTGCGCGGATTTGAGCGCGTCGAACGCGAGCGATGTCCGAATGATGCGAGGTGACGAGAAAGAGAGAGTCGATTGAAAGCGAAGCGCTATCGCTAGCCTAGAAAACTCAATAAACTGGAATCGATGAGATTGGGGTCGCCGTCGGGGGTGCCGGGACTGCGCTGAGCGGCTTGTTGCTGCCTGGCGTCGAGGTTCATGCGACCGACGTCGACGGAGAGATCGTTCGGGGTAGACCACACACCAGGCCCGGCGGTGGGGGATGTACCGGCGAACGCACTCCAGCTCGGAGTGCCAGCATTTAGATCGGCATTAACGCCTAAACCTCCCAGGCCCCAGTCGGCGCCGCTCGCGCCTTGAGCCGGCGGTGGAGCGCCGCTGCCTCCGTTCCACGATGATTGACCGCCCCAGTGCGCGGCGGGCGCCACAGATGGATTCCAATTTTGTTCCAAGCCGCCAACGAAGAGACCAGCGGATGGTGGAGGCATTTGCTGCGTGTCCGTTGCGAATACATCGCCGACGGGCAAAGCGCCCATGCCGGCGCCCATAGGTTGCCAGTTGCTGTTCGCCGGACTCCAAGAAGCGGGTTGACTCGGCGCCTGGTGCGGTGGCGTAGCGTGCTGCGGCGATGGCGCAACCACTGGCGCTACTGCAGGCCTCGTCTCGCCCCAGGTGCTCGCGGAGCTAATTCCAGAGCTTTGCGCGACGCCCCAAGCGCCGGTTTGCGGCGGAGAACCTCGATGCCGAGGAGGCGGCGCAGGAGCAGCCGCACCATACGACGCCGGAGGTCGAGGACCTGGTGGAAGAGGGGGAGGGGCGTGTCCTTCTTCACCAGCTCGTGGTGTGGGGATTCTACTCTGACCTAGCGGAGGCGCCGACTGCGGCGGAAGAGGCACGCCCGAGGGTGGCCCACGCACCGCTACTGGCTCAGGTTTCTTCACTGGCATTCGCATCGCAGGAGCTGCCGCCCAAGACGGCGGGGGTCCCGACGGTACTGGTGGTTTAGGTGCACTCATGTGCTTGTTTCCTAACATCGAAGAACGATCCTCCTCGGCTTGCAAACGTCTGGCAAGCTCTTCATCCGTCTCCGTCGGCATTGACCCCATACTAGATTCGACTTCTTTCGCTAACTCCTCCGCCTTTGCGCGTTCCTTCTTCTTTTTCCGCTGCGCTGCTTTCTTGGAGATACCTTCACCCGCAGAAGCTGCCGCTTTGACGTCCGGTTTCTTCGATGCTTCGACACGCTTGCGAATAGCCTCCATCTCTGCCATCTCCCGCTCAGCGGCCTCCTCCGCAGCTTTACGCAGCGCAGCCTGACGAGCCGCAGCTTCATCTGCGACTGCTGCTGCAGTGGTGTTGCCTTCCTTCTCCGCAGCAGCAAGACGCTCACGCTCTTCCTTTTCGGCCTGCTCTTTCGCGGCGCGCTTTTTTGCCTTTTTCCCCATACCGGCTTCAGTCACCACTTCTTCGTGTTCTGCTCTGACGGATTGTTTCCCACTATTTCCTACCGGCGCTCGACCAGACGTCACGTACATACTTTCTACGCTATGCGGGCCCCATTCTGTGACCTCGCCGGTGGACTCGTCTACGCGTCCTACCCTAGCCTTGAAGCAGTACTTTGTTCCCGGTAATAAATCGTCCACCGTAATTACAGTCTTGCCTTTGACGGATGTGAACACCGTGTAATTGTGCTCCTTTTCTTTCTTTAAGCTAAGCTCCCAGCACCTGTCTTGCGGTAAGGTTTGCGTGGTAGATTTTGTGCGGTACAAGTTGAGCGTAATGGAGTCATCCGTGCGCGAAACCAGCGTCGGGCGTTGAAGCTTCTCCAGAGGTTCATTCGCTCGTCGAGCCTCGTTCTCTTGCTTCGCCAGCTCCGCAGCGTATCGCGCAGCTTCTTTACGCATTTGTTCCAAGTGCTCAAAGAGTTGATCATCCGTCATGGACGGTCGTCCCCCGCTCCCTTGACTACTCCCCGGACGTCCAAACCACTTGCCGGGTGCCCCTCGCGAAGCCCACCCTGGCGGTGGATCGCTCCCGAAGAAGTTGTGTAAATCCGTATACTCTTCGTCGTCGGTGTAGTCGTCGTCGTCGTAGTCATCCAAGCTAGGAAGAGAGTCGCCCTCGCTGTCGTCGTCGTAGTCGCGACTGCTCGCGTCGTCATACTCCCCTCGTCGACCGCCGCCCCCGCCTCGACCACCCGCGAACGACCCTCCACCGAAGAAAAAGCTCTCAAAAAAGCTCGCGGCAAAATCACGCATGTCTGCCGCGCTCGCAAAGTTATCTTGCATCGATCCCGTCGCTGCGGCTTCGCCCGACAGTCCGTACTCCCTCGTCAGCGTGTCGTACGCTCTGACGATCTCTCGAAACTTCCGTTCCGCGTCCGGATCCCCTCGGTGTTTATCGGGATGATGTCTCAGCGCTAACTTTCGATACGCTTGCGCCACCGCGCTCGCGTCATCGTTCGACTGCACGTCCAGCACGCGCATGGCGTCCGCCCTCCGCTCTGCTCGATTCGCCGTGTGCGCGGGCTGCTCCGCCCAGAACGCCTCGTCCTCGCTCCCTTCGCTCGTTCCATCGGGACCTATCTCGACGATTCGCTTGCCACGGCTCCCCATCTCGCGCGCGCGCGATCACGGCGAGGCGAATTCGCTCGTCACCGCGACCGGCGATCTCACGAAGCGGACGCGTTGACGTCGACGCTCGCGTGTGCGAGGCGTCTCGGGCGCGACACGAGCGACGAAGACGACGCCACAAGTGCGCGCGCGTCGTGCGGCCGTCGAAACCGGGCGCACGCGCGCGAGCGAGCGCTTCTGCGGTGAATGCATGGCTTCGCTGCCACTGGCTGCCCGGCGTCGAGCGCGGGTCAACGCGAACGCCGAACGCGGCGCGGCGCATCCAGCGCGCGGTGCGACGATCGCGCGGGCGAACGAACCGATGTAGAAAGCGTGTGAAAATGATTAAAACGAATAGTGCTTACAAAAGCGATGCCGCCGGCGGCGATCGCTCGCTCGCGGCGGCGACTTTATCCTCGCGCGCCGAGTCGAATGTCGACGACGACGAACGATCCCGGATTCACCAGCGCTTGACGAGGCCGAAGAGCAAGTTCATGAACTCGAGCGGGTTGCCTTGTTTGTTTCCGCGCCCCGAGTCGCTCTTCGAGTTCGCGAACCAGTAGCGCCAACCGATTAAAAACGCACCCGCGAACGTCAGCGAGACGACGACGAACGGCGCGGGCGGCGCCGCGCCTTTCCCGAGCGCGCGCAAAGCCAAACCCACGGGTCCCGCGACCGCCCACGTCTTTCCCGCGCTCACCGCTGCTTTCATTCCATCGCTCCCCCGCGCGTCTTTCCCGAAACTATCCCCGATTTTCATCGCTCCGAACCACCCGAGCGCGAACGGCGCCGCCGTCGCCGCGACATCCGCCGCGTACATCCCTTCCCCGTGATTTCCCCGACCGATCGCCGCGAACGCCAGCAGCGCCGCGCAATCGCCCACCACCAACTGCGCGATTCTATAATTCCTCTCCGCCGCCGTCTCCGCCTTCGCCGCGTTCGCCACGCCTTGGAACCGCGTCTCCTCCAGCGGAATCACCTTGACGTTCATCGTCGACGTCGGCGGCGCCACGCCCGCGGGCCCGACGTCGCCCGGCCCGCTCCCCAGCGGCGCGCGCGGCGTCGCGCCATCGTTTCGCACGAACCGACCGACCTTCTTCGCGCCCGCGTCGCCGTCGCCGCCGTTTTCGGTCGTCGCGCGCGTCGTCGTCAGCCGAGCGCGTCTCGCGCGCGCGCCGTCGCGCGGCGTCCGCGCGCGCGACGACGCGACGCGCGGAAAGACGCGCGCCATCGACATCTCGCGCGCGACGACGACGACGACGACGACGACGACGACGACGCGACGACGCGGCGACGCGGCACTCTGTGACGCGCCCGCGTGCTCACTCGCTCATTCATCATGTTGCGCCGTCTCGCGCGCGCGACGGTCGCCGCCGCGCGACGACGCGTCGACGTCGCGCGCGCGACGCGGACGTTCGCGTCCGGGAAAGCGCTCGAGGACGAGGTGAACGACGCGTTCGCCGAGGCGCGAGAGGAAATCGAAGCCGCCATGGAGAGCGTCGGGTCGACGTACTTTAACGAAGACGCCGAGCACGCGCGCGCGTGCGTGGAGAAGACGATGGCGGCGTATGAAAAATTACTCGAGAGCGCGGCGAGCGAGGACGCGAGAGGACGCGTGCGACGGAGCATGGGGCTGAAGATGGAACAGTTGCGGGGCGAGCTGAAGATGATGGATTCGGCGCACGACGACCACTAGCGCGCGATGGGATGTATGACGGCCGCGCGGAGTCGCGATGGTCGGTGGGCGGTTGCGTGCGCGAGAATCACGCGCGACGTGTCGAGGCATCGCGAGAGCGACGATGCTGGGCGTTGATGCGCGCGCTTGTTGAGGCGTTGTTAACGACGTCGCGAGCGCTCGCGCTCGCGGAGGCTAAAATTAGACGAAGGGATGCGGGTCGCGCACACCTCGGCGCGTGGGGTCATGGAAGCGAATCCAGCGGGTAGTAAACGCGCGGGGACAGGTGGGATGGCGATGCGGCGGCGCGCGGCGTTCGGTCTCGACGCCGGTGCGCGAGGGCGAATGCACTTCATCGACGACGGGTCGGTGGCGTACGTCGCGGGGAAGTTGGTGGTGGTGTATGATTTTGCCACCGGAACGCAACGATTCTTACCGATCGCGAAGGATGTGCGCGAGGTGAGCGCTATGTGTGCGCACGCATCGTCGTCAACGATCGCGGTCGCGGTGCTCGACGACGGCGGCGAGTGTTCCATCGCGATGTACGATTCGCAGACGTTTAAGAAAAAAAGGACGCTGACGCGTGCGATGGACTCCAAGCCTCACGTGGGAGTAAACGCCAGCGGTGGCGTCGGCGACCGTGTGTCTTTAGATGGTTTGACTTTTTCGGAAGACGGGCGCTCGATACTGGGATACAGCACGACTTCGCACGCTCTCGTTTGTTGGAACGTCGTCGACGGCTCGGCGGTGGAACTTCCCTCGCCTCGGCGTGTTGTTAGCACGGTCGCAGGTGAACATTCTTCTGCGCAACGTGTCTCCGATCCCACTTTACAAATAAAGCACGCGTCGTTTTCCCCGCACGAACCGGGGGTCATCAGCGCCGTGTGCGCCGGGGGTGTGTTTAGGATGTACAGAGCAAATGAAACGACAGTGAAACCTCTGATGGTGAAGGCATTGAACACTTTGGTGAAAGACGAAGGTCGTGATGCAACGACGCACCTATGGTTGAAGGGCGACGACAAGCACGTCGCCATCGGTACGAGCACTGGACAGGTTATCGTCTTGGAGGGCGACGAAATCGTTTGTGAGTTGAACGTGCATCGAGGCGGCGGCGAAACGAGCAACGCGCTCCCAGCGTCGGATCTCGACGCACGCACGCGCGTAAACTGCGTCGAGTCGTATAAAAACGGTTTTATAACCGCAGGATCTTCAGGGGATGTCGTTATCGTCGATCGAGTACCGAAAAAACAGGTCAAGAATGGACGCGCGTACAAATGCGTCAAGACTCTCGCCGCGCGCGCGAGCGCAGATGAAGATTTGTACGACACCTCGACCAGCGGAGTGCCGTCGATCATGGATGGAGATCAAGTTAAAGGCTATGAACCGGCTTTGCTCGAGCCTCAGGTAGCGCGCTCGGTCGTCGCGATGAGCATCTCTCCTTCTAGTGACAACGTAATCTGTACTCTGGACAACAAGCACGTGCTCGCGCTGTCGTTGACGAATGCGGATATTATGCAAGCGAACGAAATGCGGTTCAAACGCGTGCTGCCGGACGCACACCTCAACGGTGTCTCGTCGTTGGACATTTGTCGTCGACGCCGCATCATGGTCAGCGTCAGTGCGACGGATAAATCGATGCGTTTATGGAACTTGACGTCGAACGAGTGCGAGGTGTTGAAAGAATTTCTCGACAACCCGCTTTGCGTGTCTATTCATCCGAGTGGTTGGATCGCGTGCGTCGGTTTTAGCGACAAGTTGCGCCTTATGCATATTCTCAACGGCGATTTCCGCGTCGTGAGAGAGTTTGCGCTCAAGGCGTGTCGCGTTGTTGAGTTTTCCAAGGGAGGACATCTCGTGGCATCCGCCGTCGGCGCCACTATTTACGTGTACCACGTCTTCACGTTTGAATCCATCGCGGTGCTGCGAGGTCATTGTGGAAAAGTAAAATCGGTTGTGTGGGATAATAACGACGCGACACTGATATCGTCTGGCGCTGATGGCGCAATTTACGAGTGGGACGTGCGCGCCGCGAGCAAGGATGATGAAAAAGCGCGCCGACGCGAACATGTTCACAAAGGCAGCGCGTACACCTCCATCACCGTCGTTCGACAAACAGGCGGAATCATCGCGTGCTCCAGCGACGCAAAATTGAAAGAGCTCGACGATGAATTCAAAGTCGTGCGCGAGTTCTCGTCTGGTGGCGTCGCGTTGACGCACGTTGCGTACAGCGCCTCTTTGCATCGATTGTTCGCATCCACGGCGAATGGCGGCGTTCGCGTGTACAAGATTCCACTCACGGGTGAGTACGTCGAATTCACAGGACACGGCAAACCCATCACATCGTTGAAGTTGAGTTATGATGAGACCACGCTGCACAGCGCTGGCGACGATGGGTGCTTGTTCACGTACGATGTGAAACCTGACGCGGCAGAACGAAGCGCTGGCGAAATCGCGCCGCGAATGGCGTCAAAAGACGATGTCTTGTCGTCGGACGAAGTTCTCATTGCGCGATGTGACTTAGATGAACTCAATCAACGTATAGTGGAGCTTCAAAACCAGGTGAAAGAAATTTCGTTACAGTCGCAATACCAACTTCGGTTAAAGACAGCCGAGATGAACGAAAAGGTGAAGTCGACCGAGGACGAGGCGACACGATTACTTGAGTACGAGAAGCAACGCGTGTCAGCGCTCGAGCGCGAGCGTGATGCAATTGTGCGAGACACGAAACGTGAACTTGAGCGTACGATAGACGATCACGAGAAAAGACTCACGGAGGCGGAAGATGATTACACGAGCAAAATGTTCACGGAAGTGCGGCGATTCGACGATCTCAAGATGCAAAGCGACGCCGCGAAGGCTGAGTGGGAACAGCTGGAAACGAAGCTTGTCGATGAACACGAAAAGGAGATAGAAAGCATGAAAGGAGTGTTTAACGCGAGGATAGCAACCTTAAAGTCAGACATCGACGGTCTCCAGAAGGATCGCGAATTGATGCTCGAGGATTTCGAGCGCGCGAGAAGCGTTATGGACACCGAAGTCGACGCCGAAATTGAAGAGTTGAAGGCGACCTACGAGGCGCGTGTAAGGCGTGAACACGATAGTTGCTTGGTTCTGCGTGGAGAAAACGGCGTCACAAAGACCAAGTATGCCGTTGTGAAGCAGAATGAAGACGCACGATTGCAAGAAATCGAAACCTTGCGCGCGGAAAAGGCGACGATGGCGGAGACGATTGCGGCGCTCGAAGCAGAGGCGGGAAGTTTACATGACACCATCGACAGTCACGAACGAGCCATCGAGACGAAGAATAAAAACCTCGTGCGTGCAAACGCGAAATTTGCTCGTGCCGAGAAACAAGTAGCCGAACTCGCGAAAGTAGCCGATGATTTGCGCGAGCAGCAGCGTCCTTTGGAGGAGCGCGTGCGTGCTCGCGAATCGGACTTTGAAGCCATGAATGAGGAACTGTTGAGGTATTACAACTCAAATTCCGCGCTCGTCAGGCAAGTTCGTGATGTCAAGTCGCAACGTGAAGCTCTTCAGCGCGACGTTCTGCGGACGCGCAAACAAAGCGCTGACTCGGCCGCCGTCGTAAAGAGGTTCCAGCGCGATTTGCACGAGTGCGCGAACAACATTCAAGACGCGAAACTCCTCAAAGAAAGCGTGAAGGCGATGTACCACAAGTACATCAATACCGATGAAGCCTTCGAAGCATGGAGAGACGAAGCCTGCGAGATGGAAGCGAAGCGCCAGCGAGATCATTTAGAGAAGACCATAGCGGCGCTACGCCGTCAAGTCAAGGCGGAGGCGGACTCGCGCCGAGTCGAATTTCATCGCGTCATGCGAGAAAATCAAAATCTTATGCGCGAAGTTGACGCGTGTCGTGCCGAGAAGGCACAGTGAAAGTAAATCAATTCTTTGCGGCGTTGTTGTATTTTAAATAATTCAATTTTGTGTCTAATCGTCGTTCCCGCGACTCGCGAGCCTCCCGATCCATTGGAACAATCGGTAACGCTTGCTCATCTTCCAAGGTCGCGCCTCCGGGAACGGCAAAGGCGAGCCGATGGCGTTGAACAACCCAAATACGCCACCGAGCCCGCCCGTATTACCGAGCGTGCGGTCCATCACCACTCCAACCGTGATCTTCGTCACCTTCCCTTCCGCATTAAACGTCATCGACAGCGCCTGCGGCGGGCACTCCACCCGCGTCCCCGTCGCTTCGAATCGTCCCGCGAGCTTTCCCGTGTGCGTCCCCGTCGTTCGGTTCGTGAACCAAACCCGATTCGTCTCGTACGGGTCGACTCGGAAATGGTAATAATTACTCTTCATGTCCGGGAATCCTTGCGTGAGATCGAATCCCCCGACCGCTTTCACGAACGCCTTCGCCGGAAGCGGTCCGACCACGGGGCCGATGAATTGAAAATCTTCCGCCAAATCACCCGCGATGTTCGCGAAGCCATTCTTGAGCACCGTCTTGCATCGCACGATGAGATCATCCGGTTTGATGGCGAACGTGTTCGCGGGGCCGTAGAGCATGGATTCTTCGTCGCACACGTCGTATATCGCCGCCGGGTTGGGGAGATCGATGTCCGCGGGCGCGACGGCGCGCGCGATGCGTGACGTCATGCGCGGTGACGACGCGGGACCGTCGCGCGGCCGACAGACGCGACGCGCGGGCGCGTGGAGGGTTTGGCGTGCGAGCGCAGACGGGCGCATGCGAGGCGTTTCGCGCTTTCGATTCGACGCGAGTGCGCGCGGGCGAGTGTCGCGAGACGCGGTCGTGATTTGTGTCGTCGATGTGATGTCACTTTTTTTCCTTCTACGGTGAGAACTTTTTAACGTCGCATTTGAGTGAACGCTGGATTTTGAGCGCCGAAACCGGATTGTTGTTGCGGTTGTCCGAACCCGCTCGGAGATGATGGCTGGCCGAAACCGCCGGGCGATGCAGGTTGACCAAATCCGCCGCCGAAGGCGGAAGTTTGAGCGGCCGCGCCGAAGCCGGGAGACGCTGGCTGGCCAAAGCCACTCGACGCCGCGGGCTGGCCAAAGCCACTCGACGCCGCGGGCTGGCCAAAGCCACTCGACGCCGCGGGCTGGCCAAAGCCACTCGACGCCGTGGGCTGGCCGAACCCGCCGCTAAAGCCACTCGAGCTTTGTGCCGCCGCCGCACCGAAACCAGTCGTCGCTTGCGTCGCCGCCGCACCGAAACCAGTCGTCGCTTGCGTCGCCGCCGCACCGAAACCAGTCGTCGCTTGCGTCGCCGCCGCACCGAAACCTCCCGTAGATTGACCGAAACCACCGAATCCGTTGGAGTTTTGCGCCGCCGCCGCACCGAAGCCAGTCGTCGCTTGCGTCGCGGCGGCGCCGAATCCCCCACTCGCGGTTGCCGCGGCGCCGAAGGGAGATGGGCTGCTCGCCACCGCCGCAAAGCCACTCGCTCCTGTGGCTGCAGCTCCGAATGCTGTTGGCGTGGAAGCCGCCGCCGCAGCACCAAAGGCAGAAGGCGCACCGAAAGCCGGGGCGCTAGTCGTTGTCGCGGCACCGAACGCAGAGGGTGCGCCAAACGCAGGCGTGCTCGTCGTTGTCGCGGCACCGAACGCTGAAGGTGCTCCGAATGCAGGTGAACTTGTCGTTGTCGCGGCACCAAATGCCGAAGGTGCCCCAAATGCGGGTGCACTCGTCGTTGCCGCAGCACCGAAACCAGAAGATTTACCAAAACCGCCCGACGTCGCCGGCGCTGCTCCAAACGCCGGCGCGCTCGTCGCCGGCGCTGCACCGAAGCTCGACGTGGTTGCAGCACCGAATGCACTGGAAGCACCGAATGCGGGCGCACTTTGCGAGCTTGTAGAGGTCGAAGCACCGAACACTGGTGCGGACGCCGCGGCTGCGGCTGGACTGGTAGACCCAAACGCGCCTGCTCCGCCACTTGAAGCAGAATTCGTAGAACTGCCGAAACCGAAACTCCCAAAGCCAGATGATATACCAGTCGTTGTAGTCGCGGCTGAACTCGCGGACGACCCAAATGTAGGTTTCGAAGGCGCGACTTCCGTGGCTAAGCTCGCCGAGCTCGACGCTGCGGTAATTCCGAATTTGGGTGCTGGCGACGGCGTCGCGGCAGTAAAGCTAAGCGGCTTCTCTGGCGACGCACTCGCCGCGCTCGCTGGCGGCGTACCAGGCGGGGGTGTCGCCTTTGCAAGGTCGTCCTCTAGCGCCGCTTGCGCCGCAGCATACCCTTTGTTTGCCATGGCCAAAAAGTCCGCACTGAAACTCATGGGTGGCGCCGCAACGGGCGTAGTTGCCTCCTTTGATTCTTCCTTCTTTGATTCTTCTTCTGGTACTTCCTTTGATTTAACGTCGCCGGCCGGTTTTATTTCGGCTGGCTTCGCACCAAAGCTAAACGCAGGCGCGCTCGCGAGTTCAGACTTTGAATCTGCCGTGGCCTTCGCCGGTGTACCGAAAGAAAATCCACCAGTGGGCTTCGACGCGGGAGCACTCGAACCAAATCCACCGCTTACCGGTATCGCTGCAGACGTCGAAGTCGACGTGGGTGCGCTCGCAGGGATACCGAAACTAAACTTTGCCTCTGACTTCTTCTCCTCCACTTTTTCACCCTTGAGCTCTTCTTCAAGCGCAGTTTGGGCTTTCTGATACCCACTGTTCGCCTTGGCGAGAAAGTCAGCGCTGAAACTCATCGTCGGCGCTGCCGCACTCGCCGACTTCGATTCCGTTGCGCTCGAGCTTGCTGATGGAGGAGCAAACGTGAATGCAGATTTAGACTCGGTAGACGGTGACGGTTTCGCCGCCGGCGGAGCGAACGTGAACGCCGGCTTTGACTCGGTCTCGGCTGACTTCGTTGCGGGCGTTGCGGCGAAACTGAATGCCGGTTTCGACTCCGTCGGTGTCGTTGCTTTCTTCAAATCTTCATCCAACGCCTTTTGAGCTGCGGCGTAATCTTGTTGAGATTTGGCCAAGAAATCGGCGCCAAAGCTCATCGCCGGTGCCGGCGGTTTTGCTAACTCCGGTTGCGACGCCGCTAGGGGTGCTGGTTTCTTTTCAATCGCAGCAGGTTTGATCGGCGAAATTTGCTTCGGTTTAGGTGGAGTCGTTTTCTTCACCGTCGTGATTCTTGTCGACGCGATTCTCGACATGATGACGGTTTCCAAGTCGTCCCCCAAACCCTCATCCGCAACCACTATCTTACTCACGGGAGTTTTGAGCATCAAGGGTTCCGCTGAGCGCTCGGGCTCAACAGCTTTCTTCGCGGTTACGTTCAGCGGTTTCGCCGGTTTCGGCGGCGTGTTTTCCTTTGGTAATGTGCTCTTAATCTTCGATACGCGCGGCGCGTCCTCTTCTTGAACGCGCGCCAGAAGTGTATCCAACTTTTCAGCTTGCGCCTCAATCACCGCGGCTTGCGTGTTGATGGCTTTCATAATGCCGTTCATCTGCGCGGTGAAACTCGCGGAGGTGTCTACCTTTAATGCTATCAATCCACTACGAATAATTGTTTTCGGCTTAGGGCGATTGGCTTCTCTCTTGGCGGCTTCTAGTCTTTCAACTGAGGCCTCGAGATCCGCCGCCATCTCTAGCACCGTACGCATGTCTTTGTGCATGTTGTCCTGGACATCCTTCAATGCAGGACTGAGTTCCCGCGTATCGTCGACGTTTGAGTTCTCATCGATTTCTTCACACGCCGCCGAAATCAAGCTCTCTAGCTCGCTTCGCAATGTTTCGTCCGAAGCGTTTGCGGCCCACAACTCATTGAGTCGGCTGCGCAACTGATTGCTCCCATCCAACAACGATTCGATGGTCGTCTTCGCAGACGCCGACGACTGTTCAATCTTGGCAATGTCTGCTTTTCCTGGCATCAAACTTTCACTGATTTCGCCGCTTAAAGATTTTGTCACGCTCGTGACATCCTCAAGCATGGCACCTACTTCGGCGATCACAGAAGCCATATCGTCTTCTATCGCCTTAAGGCCGTCCGCCTCCGAGCTCGCTTGCTCCTTCGATCGCCTAATGTCTTCTAATTTCTTGCCCCAGGAAGGAAGCGGAGAGCTTTGCAAGTTTACGCCAGGTGAACGCGTGGTATCGATCGGCGTAAACTTAGCCATAGATACGCTCCAGTCTTTTTTTGTGCTCTTTGTCGGTGTGTTATCCAAAATCAATCCTTTAAGCTCGAGCTGTGCCGTGTCTACGTCGATTTCCCCGACGCTCAACCGCTTGAGAAGTTCCATGCCTTTCTCGACTGGCGATTGCGGTGCAGCCGCGGACTGCGTCGCCGGTTTCGGCGGTGGTGTCTTTCGCGGTGGCGTCGGAGCGACAGACTGTAAACTCACGCTCTCGATTGGTTTTACCGTTTCGATAGGCTTGGGAGAAGACGTCGGCTGAGACACCACTGGCGTCGGAGACACCGGTGGTTTGGCTGGCTCGGGCGACTTAAAGCTGAACGCCGGCGCGGACGCAGGAGACGCGGTCGGAAAAGCCAAAGGTTCTGGCGACTTGAAGCTGAACGCTGGCGTTGACGACGCAAGTGGCGTCTTCGCTGGTTCTGGCGGCTTAAAGCTGAACGCCGACGTCGAAGCTGGGGGTGGCGTCGATGCCGCCTCAGCGGGCTTAAAGCTGAACGCCGGCGTCGATGCCGCCTCAGCGGGCTTAAAGCTGAACGCCGGCGTCGATGCCGCCTCAGCGGGCTTAAAGCTGAACGCCGGCGTCGATGCCGCCTCGGCGGGCTTAAAGCTGAACGCAGGTGTGGACGCTGGAGGAGGCGTTGCAGTCGCTTCCGGCGGCTTGAAACTAAAGGTTGGTGTCGAAGCCACCGGTGTCGCGGACGTTTCAGTGGGCTTAAAGCTAAACGCCGGCGTGCTCGCCGCCGTGGCGGCAGGCGAACTGGCCGTGAAAGCCAACGTTGGAGTCGCCGGTGGCGCCGAACCGAAGCCGAAAGAAGGCTTTGCAGGTGTGAGCGTTGGAGACGACCCTGCTTGAATCATCGCCGGCGGCGAATCCGTCGGTAGCGTCAGCTGCGTCTGTATCGACTGCGCACCGATTCGCGCTTCCTCGGTGTCCAAGTTCGCACACTTCAGAATCGTAATTCTTCCATCTGTGGTGCTGAAAACAATCGCTGGTCCTTTCGCCAACTCGGGCGCGCTTTTATCCTGCGGGTTGAGCATGGTTCCACCCGCGCCCGTCAAGTCTAATCCTAAGCCCGTGACGTAGTTGTTTTCGTCGTCCTCAGTCATCGGCACCGAAGCGCTGCATCTGTCGTCTTCGACTTCGAGCACGCAAGGATCCGCGTCGCGCGTTATTTGAAGAGTCAACAGCTGGTTGTCCCAAGCTTTTCGATGCGTCGCGAACACCACATTCCACGGACTGAACGCGCTCGCATCAAGTACTGGACCAGTCAAATCAACAACTTCGGAATCGATGTCAAATGCGGATTCGAGGCGCGTGCACACCCAGTTCCCATCGACCTTCTTGAGCACGGCCAAGGAGCAGTCGGCGGGATCTTCGACGCTTCTCGAGGTGAACAAAATCTTGTCAGCGCTGTGCACGTACACCCCGTCAATTTCCACCGAATCCTCGGGATCGTGAAATGGACTGATTTCGATCGTTTCCTTCACCGTTTGCGCGGGATCAACGCTCGACGCGATTGAAATAACGTTACCGCTCGCCCACGCCAGCGTCCCGTTCGCTCGCGCGCTCACGCACGTCACGTTCGTCGCAATCTCCTTCGGCTCCTTCCCCACCGCCTCAACGTACATCAACGCATCTCCCGTCAAAGCGATAAACGACGCGCTATTCGCGCACCACTTCACCGCCCGCACCGGCGCCTCGAGCGTCATCTCTCCAAACTTTTCCCCTCTCGCCTTACCGTCGCTCGAATCCTTCGCCGCGTAAAACTCCACGCGCCCGCGCCGATCGCACGTCGCGAACGCGCGTTCATCCGGCGTCATGCTGACGATTTCAATCACGTCTCCACCGTCCGATCGCGCGCACGCGTCGACGCAATCACCATCGAGTCGCCGTTCGCTCGCCGGCGCCTCTCTCGCGCGCCAACCCTCAACCTCGCGCGCCACCTCGCTCGTCCTGAGCACGCGCGCCGTCGTTCCGCGCGCGTGCACCAGGTATCCGTACTTTCCGCTCACCGCCAGCGCGTTCGCGTGTCCCGCGCGCGCGATCTCATCGTCGTCCGCGCCGACGCGCGCGCTCCCGACCGTCGCGAACACGAGCGCGCCGACGCGCGGCTCGCCGTCGTCGCCGCGTCGCGCGCGCGCCATCGCGCGACGACCGCGCGTCGTTCGAGCCGCGCGTCGCGCGTCGGAGCCGTCGCGGCGCGCGCGAGGCGGCGTGTGACGTCGATCGGCGACGGGCTCGACGGATGTCGCGAACGGGCCGAAGCGCTCTTCTCATTCGACGCCGCGCGCCGCGACGCCGCGCGCGCGATGACGGGCGCGATCGCGCGCGGTGACGATGGGACGTATTACGTCACCCACGTCGACGCGGGCGGCGGGCGAGCGGTGACGGAGACGTGGCGCGTCGGGCACCGTTACGAGTTGACGCGGTTGTTGGGCGTCGGGAGCTTTGGCGCGGTGTGCGAAGCGCGAGACGCGACGCACGGCGGCGTCAGGGCGGCGGTGAAACGCATTTCAAACGTGCTGCACTCGGAACGAGACGCGAGGAAGGTGCTGCGGGAAATCGTCGCGCTGCACAGGACGAATCATCCCAACGTGTGCACGCTGCGACGAGCGTTTTACGAGGAGAGCGACGAGGGGGCGAAGAAGTTGGACGCGACGACGATGAAGCTCAAGGCGGTGTCTATAGATGTGTATTTGAGCTTTGAATACGCGGAAGGTGGGGATATATTCGCGCTGCGAGGGCAGTTGAGCGCGAAGGAGGTCGTGGGATTGATGCAGCAAGCGTGCGAGGCGACGCGATACTTGCACTCGGTTGGAATTTGGCATAGAGATATCAAGAGCGCGAACACGCTGTTGGGAAAACATCGACACGGGGGGCGAGTGATCAAGCTGTGTGACTTTGGCAGCGCGCGAGGGGCGCTGGGAGGGGCGCTGGAGGACGAGACGGAGGCGAACTGCGGGCCCAAGCGACGGCGAATGGCGACGAGCGCTTTGAGCGCACGCGTAGACGACGGGGCGCTCACTAAGTTCGTGATGACGCCGTGTTATCGCGCGCCTGAGGTCATCATGGGAGGTATAGCTTACACTGGTGCGGTCGACGTGTGGGCGTTGGGATGCATTTTCGCCGAGCTGTTGCAGAGGCAAGTGTCATCGAATTTGGGAGCGTTGAATCAAAAATTGACGGTGAAGCCGCTGTTTTCGTTTGAAGACACCGCACTGGCGTCGCCGCCGACTGGTGAGCAATACGATGACAACAACTGCGATGAAAGTGCCGAGCAGAGAAGGTCGCAGCTCGACACTCTGTTCAACGTCATCGGCACTCCGGGTTGGGCGGAAATAGAGCGCATCAAGTCGCCACATTGGCGCGAGTATCTGCGATCGCTCCCGGGACGAGCTGGCTCGTTAGACACTCTTTTTCATCACGGCGTCGACGCCGACGCGCGTGACTTACTTCGTCGCATGCTTCAGTTCGATCCATCGATGCGGGCATCGTGCGAGGAGATCCTCGCCCATCGCTACTTCGCGTCGAGCACGCTTGCGACGGAGTCCATCAAGGCGTCGACGGACTCGCTCAACGAAGAAGCCATGCGTGGGGTTGAGGCGATGAAAATGGACGTCGCCGGTGAGCCGCGCAAAGAATTTTGGGAGATCGACCATCCGGGATTAGCACTAGAAGAGCTCGAAAAGGCTTTCGCGCGCGTTCACGAGCAGGCGAAGGAGAAGGGGGCGGACGCGTGGCGAGACGAGTACAGAGCCTTTTTCGAAAAAGAGTGCGCGCGGAGCGAGCGAGTTCCAGCCACCGATTCGAATGAAGTGACGGCGACGGACAAGTCACTTCTCGCATTGTTTCCTGATTTCTTTCGCGGTGAAGGTCCGGTCGAGTATAAGCTCGATTCCAACGCGGATGAGCGCGACGTCGTCCATCAATACGGTTTCGCCGACGGCGGGAGTTGGGAGGCGCATCTGAATCGCGATCGCATGGGCGAGTGGACGACTGAGGACTGGGACACAAAACGCACGCTCGACGCATCCGCGCCTCGTCGCGGCGTCTGGGGCGTGACGGCGGCGCCACCGGGCGGCGCCACAAGCGACGCCGTTCAAAGCCAACAGGGGCGGTGATGCTGTTTGTACACTAAAACTCGGACACTTGTAACTAAACTCTAACGCGTCCACGCTTGAATGGCTAGCGCGAAATTATCCATCTCTTCCTGCGTCGGCGCCTTTGCCCCGACCTCTCCTTCGAGCGTCGTACGAAGCGTCAGCAAGTTTTCTAGGGCGACGCTCGTTTCCACCAGTCCTAGATCGACGTCGTGAAAGTTGCCGACGATGCGGAACAAGGACAGCGTGTGCGCCGGTGTGTTCGCGTGAGACTCGACGAGAAGGTGTCGAGTCACCCGAGAACCGATGTCGCCATGCGGGGACCACAACTGGATGAACTTGGCGCGCGGCATCGAAAAGATGGCGACGATGTCGGCTCTGAGAAGGGTGCCGATGTCTTCGTACGCATTGGTGTCCGCCGTAAACAGCTCGACGATTTCCAACAGGTACACCAGCATGATCGCCAACGACTCATTGACGTCGCCCGACGCGCTTTTCGTGTACAGAGATAGAACTGAGCGCGTGATACGGCAAATCGACTCGATCGCGCCGAGCAGCGAACGCTCGCCCAGAACGTCTTTGTCAAAATAATCATCGATAGCGTCATCGAGGGCGATGAAGCGAAGCATCTCGGCGATGACGACGACGTGTTTCTCCAAACCATCCATGGCGTTGCGATCGCCGTCGCTCGCGAGGTGCTTCTCCAGCGCGCGCGTCGCTCCGTCGAGCACCGCCACCGCGTTCAACGCGTCTCGCCTCATGGGTCTCGACGACGACTTCGTCGACGCTTCGTCGAACCACGCGCGCGCGAACCACCGCAAACACGCCATGCGATACTCCACGTCCTCCGTGCAATCCGACGCCGCGGCGATGACGCTCAGGTAATCCCCCACCGGATCCTCCTCGACGAAACCGCCCGCGCCGTCGTCGCCCTCGCTCGGGAACATCGTCAGCATCGGCGCCGTCGCGCTCCCGTACGCCTCCAGCAGCGATCGCACGATCGCCGTCACGTCCCCGATGTCCCTCGTCGCGCACCACGACGCGAACACCGCGCCGACCCCCCTTCCCCTCCTCGCCCGCGCGTGCGCCGCCAGGCTCGCGCCGACGCCCCGCGCCGCCGTCGACGTCCGTCGCATCACCCCTCGCTCGATCGCCTCGTCCCGCGTCGCCCGCCGTTCGCACACCATTCGCACCAGCGCGAGCATCGCTCGCACCGCGCGCGCGCCCTCCGCCGCCTCGCGCGCGTTCCTCGACTCGAACGTCGCCGCCGTCGCGCACGCGCACGCCGCGCGCAGCGCGTCCACCGGTCCCACCCGTCCCTCGCGCGCGCCCGCGCCCGCGCGCGACGACACCTCGACGCACGCGACGCCGTTCACGTTGACGACGCGCGCGCGCGCGCCGTCGTCGCCGTCGACGACGGCGTCGACGACGTCGCGACACCGAAACGAGCGACGCCGGTCGCGCGCGTCGTCGCCGCTCGCGCGCGCCATGCGCCGCGCGTGTGCGCCGCGCCGACGACGCGGGTCGCGCGGCGCCGAGTCGCGCGTTTCGGCGACGCGCCGCCGCGCTCTGCGCGCGCGCGCGCGCGATCGATCGATGTCGATGCGCGATGTCGCGTTCGAATTCCGCGTTCGCGACGCGCCGCACACGCGCGCGCGCGTCGTCGCGCCGCGTCGCGCGTCGCGGACCGCCCGCGATGCCCGCGTCCGACGACGCGTCGTCGAACGCCGCGCGCGACGCGCCGACGACGACGACGACGCGGAATTCGAACGCGCGAACGAACACCGCGACGACGACGACGCCGCGCGGCGCGACGGCGACCAAAGCGCCGCGACCGTCCGCGTCGGAGCGCGCGGAGGCGGTTCGACGACGCGCGCGCGCGATCGCGGAGGAGGACCGCGCGCGACGCGCGGCCAAGGTGCGCGCGAAGGATGACAAGATCGCGACGATCGCGGAGCGGCGCGAGCGCGAGGGCGCGCACGCGTCGTCGACGGGGACGACGGCGACGGCGGACGCGACGCGCGCGTCGCCGGTGAAACGGGCGAAGACGTCGACGAGCGCGGTGAGGGGCGGCGAACGGGCGGCGTGGGTGGACGCGAACGGGTTCGCGAGCGCGGAGGGGTCGGAGGAGGAGTTTCACGACGCGGAGGACGAGGAAGAGGGCGCGGCGCGAACGGTGCGAG
>Ga0255769_10000787_pt1 | contig 37246 bp, 53 predicted proteins | sample 041ome_9_FD_179637 | JGI IMG/M metagenome (GOLD analysis project Ga0255769, IMG submission 179637) | Coastal salt marsh microbial communities from the Groves Creek Marsh, Skidaway Island, Georgia - 041413US metaG (version 2) | ecosystem: Environmental > Aquatic > Marine > Intertidal zone > Salt...
ACAAGGACTTCAAAGATATTTACCCAGAACGGTGGTCGAGACTTACAAATACAAGCCAATCAAGACCTTATTATCAATGCTTCTGGTGGTACTAACGTTGGTATTGGCACTTCGAGTCCTCAGTTTCAGCTACATTTAAGTGGCTCTAATCCCGGTGTTGTAATGAGCGAAACTGGGGCAGTTAAATACTACAGAAACCGTGCCGCCGCCTCTGCATTAACTTGGGACATTCTTAATACGGACTACTCTTTTAATTCTGAAGCCGCGCGTATCGACTCCAGCGGCAACTTGCTGGTTGGGACTACTTCTGCGAACGCACTGATTACGGCAGACAATGCCTCAAATACAGGCAATACTCTTCTCAGCTTAAAGGATTCAGGTGGAACGGGAACGCATACGCAAATTTCGTTTAATAACACAAATGGGCAAGTCGGCACTATTAATACAGGCGGAACCGCAACATCCTACAACACATCCTCAGACGAACGCCTCAAAGAAAACATCGTAGACGCACCAGCAGGTAACATCGACGATATCCGTGTACGTTCTTTTGACTGGAAGGCTGACGGATCACGCCAGACCTACGGCATGGTCGCACAAGAGCTTGTTGACGTTGCACCTGAAGCAGTAACACAAGGCGCGACTGAAGACGATATGTGGCAGGTGGATTACAGCAAGCTAGTCCCAATGATGATTAAAGAAATTCAAGACTTAAAAGCCGAAGTAGCGGCACTAAAAGGAGCATAACCTATGTTTAACTGGACTGTATCAGCAATGGACTACACCGTGTCACAAGACGGACACACCAACGTAGTCAACACCGTACACTGGCGTGTATCTAAAGAGGACGGAGATGGCTCTGGTTCTTCATACGGCACCGTTGGCCTTGAGGCACCCGGAGAGTCGTTTGTAGAGTGGGATGACATTACCGAAGCAACGGCTGTTGGCTGGGCTAAGGCGGCTCTGGGTGACGAGCAAGTGTCCTCCATTGAAGCGGCTATTGATGCACAGATTGCAGAGCAAGCTAATCCTACAAATGGAACGGGAGTATCTTGGTGATTAACCTAGAGTTGAGTGTAGAAGAAGTAAACGCAATCCTTGGCGTATTGGGCGATTTGCCCACCAAGACGGGTGCATGGCCCCTGATTGTTAAGATCAAAGAGCAGGCTGAAAGTCAGGTCGAGCCAGAAGAAAGCGATGACTAATGGATCCGCTGTCCCTTATAGCGATGGCCTCGACTACGTTCAAGGGCATCCAGACATTAGTGGAACGAGGGGCAGAGATTGAGTCTGTAGCTCAAAAGCTGGGCGCTTGGTATACGTTCGCGGCAGATATTAGAGAGGCCGAGAAAGAGGCAGAGAGTCCGGGGGTATTCAAAAAGCTATTTGACGGGCAGACAGTAGAACAGCAGGCGCTTAACAGTGTAATCGCCAAGAAAAAGCTGGAGGAGCAGGAAAAGCAGATCAGGGAATTGATTATCTGGGCTTATGGCACAGAGACGTATCAAGAGATGATCGCGCTCCGCAGGGAAATAAAGGCAAGGCGGGAGAAGGTCATTTACAAGCAGCGAAGACGGCAGCGGATGGTATTTGATGGAATCCTTATACTTTTGGGCGCTTTGGTTGCTGCTGGCATTGTTGGTGGCATGGTTCATATAGTGGGTAATGCGTGAGCTATTACGTCGAGCCAGAGTATTGGGCTGAAGGGTATGCGGTTGGAGATGCCAAGCTAGTTGCGATGGCGTCTTCATCTGCCTCTGCCGCCGCTGTTGCAATGGGCAATGATGCGTATTCCGGCGCATTTATATCGGAGCTAACAGCCACCAAGGCGGGCGTCACCAGAAAGTTAGCAAGCGTTGGCTTTTTGTCCAACGCTGTTTATGCGGCGGATGGGTATTGGGTTGATGGATATGTAGATACAGATCCAACCTCAACAAGCGCATCTCCGACAGTATTTTTATCTTCCAGAGCCGGGAAGATTATTGCTGATTCTGCTGCAGAGGTTGCGGCAGGTAGACGCTTATTTAACGCGCTGAAGTCAGACTCAAGTAGCGCAGGTTTAGCTGCAGTTAGGCTGAAGTGGGAGTTAGAGGCAGAGCCAACAGACGCATGGGCGGATGTTACCGAGACAACAAGTATTTGGGTTAGCGCAACGGAGGTTAGCTCTTCATGGACGGAGGTTCTGATGCCGCATGAAAGAAATGATGAGGGTCTTGATTAGTGTTTAGGGCATTGATAGCAGGTCAGGGTTTGGCTGCAGATGGCTCTCAGGCTTATACGTCTAGCGGATCTTATTCTTTTACCGTGCCGGATAACGTCAACATGGTATCTGCCGTCATGATCGGCGGTGGCGGCGGTAGCTCTGCGAACTTTTACGGATCTACAGTTGAGGGTGGAGCGGGTGGCGCATTGGTTTATGCCACATTTCTTGTAACCGCAGGCGAAACTTTAACGGTAGTGGTGGGCGCTGGTGGTACGGCTGGTGCTTATTCTTCCAGCGGATATCCCGGCGGTCACGGTGGATCAACCACCATATCGCGTGGTGGCACTTTGCTTTTCCGCGCACCCGGTGGCAAAGGGGGTGCAAATTCAACCTCTCAGGATTCTGTTTTTATTGATGGCGATGCGCTGTCTTCTGACTCCAACGCTGGTGGCGCAGGCGGACTAGGCGCTGACAACAGAGAGGGGAATGGTGGTGGTGGCGCTGGCGGCTATTCTGGCGTTGGTGGTGTGGGTGGCGACTATCAGCAAGATTACGGCACTGATGGCGCTGGTGGCGCTGGCGGAGGAGGGTCATCAGGCACTCTTGGCGGGTCTTATTATATCCCGGGAGCCGGCGGAGATGGTGGAGGCACTGCGATTTTTGGCGAGGGTGCAAATGGCGCTGGAGGCGCAGGAAGCGGCCCTAATGCTGTGGATGGTGGCGTTGGGTCATCAAACGGAAGCGTCATCGGTGGAACCACGGGATATGGAGGTGGTGCGCCGTCAAGGGCAGGCGCGAGATACCTTAACCCAGACGCAGGCTATGCTGGTTTAGCTGGCGATCATGGCGCAGTAAGGATTATATGGCCCGGGCAGAGTAGGCAATACCCATCCACAAACACGGTGTAAAATAGGGCATCACAAGAGAGATTACACATGGCTACGACAACAAATTTTAGCTTTGACCTACCATCTATTGGTGGCGATGCAAACGCATGGGGTACGAAGCTAAACAGCAACTGGACATCGCTAGATACCATCCTTAATGGTGGCGGCGCGGATATCAATATCGACGGCATTACGGCTGACGCATTGACGCTAACTGCTGTTGTTTCTCTTGATATTAGCGGCTCAATTACGGAAGAGGTTTATAGTGCTGGCGCATCAGGCACGGTTGATGTGTCTGCATCAAATGGCACTATCCAAACAATTGCCATGACCGGCAACGTGACGATTACCGACAGCTTATCTGCGGGGCAGTTTGTTACCTTGCAGATATCATCCGTAGGATCTGACACGGTAACGTGGCCTACCATGAAGTGGGTTTATGGCAGCGCGCCAACTCTTCACGCAACGAATGACAACTGGGTGCAGTTGTGGAAAGTTGGTTCTCAGCTTTACGGGTCATTTGTTGGATTCACCGCCTAATGCCGCTTGTCAAGGTTGACATACCAGCCGGGATCTATAATCACGGCAACGAGCTAGACTCCAAGGGAAGGTGGCTAGACTCTAGCCTTGTACGCTGGACTAATAACTCCGCACAGCCTGTTGGCGGCTGGGTGTATTTTGCTGACGTTGAGCAACTAATCACCAATGGCGACTTTACCGATGCAACCGGATGGTCTGTAACGCTTGCCAGCGGAACGGGGACGATCAGCCAAAATACCACTGATGGAGAGATAACCTTTGATATCAATGGTACTGGCGAGGTGTTTCGAGATGCCTCTGCATCCTTAGAAGCCGGTACAACATATTTTGTTGAGATTACTATTGAGTCATTGGTTTCTGGAACCATTCTGCCAAAGCTGGACGGTGTTTCTGGAACCGCGATTACAACAGCGGATGTAGACGGTATAACCAAGATTACGCAGGAAATCACGACCGGCAATCCCTTGACTAGCGCATCAAATAGTGGGTTTTCTGTTTACACGGATGCTGAGGGTGTCATATCAAAGTTTCGGGTTTACAAAAAGGATAGAAAGTATCGGGCCAGCCATACATGGGTAAACAACTCCAATAATCCATATTTTGCATCCGCGTCATACAACCGGATTGCGATCATTGACGGCAATGGATCCTCTTATGACATAACCCCAAGCCCTGTTCCGTCAGGGACTGCGGAGGCGTCACAGAACACTGGTTATGGCGGCAGCACCTATGGAAGTGGAAACTACGGTGTAGAGCGAGAGGAAGACTTTACCATTGCGGAGGCAACGGTGTGGACGCTGGCAAACTGGGGTGAGGACTTACTAGCGGTATCTAACTCTGACGGTCAGATTTATGAGCTAGATATGTCTGCATGGGCTTTGGCTCCAACAACAACTCCGATGACAAAGGTTTCTGCCAACGCACTTGTCGTTGACATCGCTGACGGCACAACGGCAAACCCGACAGAAGTTCCGACTAGCAATTATGGGCTTGTTGTAACGGCAGAGCGTTTTGTTTTTGCCTTGAGGGCTGGAGGCAATCCCCGAAAGGTTCAGTGGTGCGACAGAGAAAATCTGTATGAATGGCAGCCCAGCGTGATTAATGAGGCTGGCGATATCGAGCTTCAAACATCTGGATCATTGGTGGCTGGCGTATCTGTTAGGGGCAGAACGCTGCTGCTCACAACCACGGACTGTTGGACGGCGACATATCAGGGGCCGCCCACAGTATTTGGCTTCCAAAAGATTGGTGACTCATGCGGTCTTGTTGGCAAGAATATGCTGGCATCTGTTGGCCCGAGCGCGTTTTGGATGGGCAAAAATAACTTCTTTTTTTATGACGGAACGCAGGCCAGAGTGCTTCCCTGTGAGGTGCATGATAAGGTTTTCACCGAGATAAACAGGTCTAAGGTTAGCCACGGCTGGTGCGTTGCAAACCAAAAGTTTAATGAGGTCTGGTGGTTTTATCCGGCAAATGGTGCGGATGAGTGCAATAAGTATGTCGCCTATGATTACAGGGAGAATCATTGGCTGATAGGTGATTTAACGAGGTCAACTGGCGTTGACAGCGGGCCATTCCAAGAGCCTTGGTGGGTGGCAAACAGCGCGGCTTATCGCCATGAAACCGGCTTTGGTCATGAAAGCGCGTCAGTATTTTTGGAGTCAGGGCCAATTGATTTTGCAGATGGAGACACTGTTGCTCGCGTTACAGAGGTGATCCCAGAGGAAGATACTCAGGGCGAAGTGTCCTTGAAGTTTAAGACCAAGTTCTATCCAAATGATACAGAAACCACTCACGGGCCATATAACCCCGCCAATCCAATGAGCGTTAGGTTTACCGGGCGGCAAGTGAAGCTGCGGATTGATGGCGGCGAAGGCAATAACTGGCGGTTTGGTGATTTACGGATGCGGGCTTCTGGGGGCGGTAGGCGTTGAGTAGAGAGCGACCGCCACCCTACGCACCGGACAACCCGGATCAGTGGGCAGAAGATTTATCTGACTACTTGTCAAGAGTCAGGTCAACTGTTGCTTTCAAAGATGCAGATGATAAGGCAACAAATGACGGTATCATCTTATGGGACACTGACGGCTACCCGGTTGTATCTAAAGGCAGTGAGTTTCGCCAGATTGTCCTAGCTGACGGATATGGATTTTTTTACATTAGCTCAAACGTGACGTTTACAGCGAATACGGCAACAGCATTAAGTTACACGGCAGACAGCAATAACACTGGGCTGAGTGTATCGGGGAGTGAGATTACCTTTGAGGAGGCTGGAAAATACATGGTGTCTTTTTCGGCACAAATCTCCTCATCATCATCTAGTACGGTTAATTTCGCGTTTTGGCCCCAGATCAATGGATCAAACGTGTCAAACAGCACGATGAAGAATGCTCTACATCAAAACAACGCTGCGCTGGTGGTGTCTAGGACTGCATTATTTACTGTAAATGCCGAGGACACGCTGAAGGTTATGGCGGCTGTAGATGATGCCAGCGGCAAGCTAGAGGCAATTGCTAGTTCAATAGCGAGCGAGCCAGCAGCGCCTTCTTCAACGCTGAGTATCGTAAGAATTAGCCAATAGCTAATGGTATAATGGAAGAGCTTGACGCAGAACTTGAAAGATGCAGGCCGTGGATAGAGGCGGCTTTAGATAGGGGTGGTAATACCCATGAGTTTGAAGACATCGTTTACGCGGTCAAAACGGGAGCGATGCAGTTTTGGCCTGCTGAAGATGCCTGCGCCATTACAGAGATAATTGTGTATCCAAGAAAAAGGGCTTTTCACGTTTTTCTTGCTGGCGGAAACATGGATACGATAGTTGATATGGATGAGTCGGCTGTGTATTACGCCAAGATAAATGGCTGCACAATAATGAGCATTGCCGGTCGTAAGGGGTGGCAAAGGGTTTTAAACGAAAAAGGCTACAGGCCTTATTTAACGAGTTTAGCGAAGGAAATTTAATATGGGCGGCGGCGGAAAAGGCGGAAGTCAATCCACGAAGGTAGAGATTCCAGCATGGGCTGAAAAAGCCATGCAAGAAAATCTCCGCAAGGCGTCTGCGATGGGCGAGATAGGCTATATGCCATACTATGGCCCAGATGTAGCCGCATTCACGCCAATGCAAGAGGCTGGGATGCAGGGCGCTTATGATGCTGCCGCAGCTTACGGGCTTGCGGCTCCGGGCGGAAGTGCATTAGCCGGATTCCCCGAAGCGCAGGAGTTTGCTGGGGGGCTTAGGGGATACTCTTCTGGGGATCTGTTTGAGCAGGCTAGAGCCGAGTTTGAGGCTAGAAATCCAAGGCAGGCTGCCGCGTATAATAGGTTTTTTACGCCTTACGGAACAGAAGAAACAAACCCAAACTTCCCCGCACCGGGGGAAGGCGGTAGGCCGCCGGGATATCCTCATTATCTGCCGTGGCCTCCAAACTTTGACATGGGGAGGTTTATATAATGGGCGGCTCAGTAGGCAATATGCGCGCTCCGGGATCAATTCCAGCCATGCCCCCAGAGGGTCAGCTGCCGCAAGGCCCTTATAAACTTGGGTCTATTGGCGGGAAAGGGGGCGGGGTTGTGAATCCGCCGCCAGCAGACACAACAGGTCAAGGATTTGCTGTAGCTCAAGGAACTGTTCAGCCTGCAATTATTCCAAATGAAACTGGCGGCAGGACGCCTGTGCCTACTTCACCAGCCGCTGGGCAAACCACTGGCACACCTAATATGTTTCAAGCTGCATCCCAAAGCATATATGACGCTATGGGAGGGGCAAGAGACATCATGGGTTATCAGCCTATGAATGTGTCTGCCACCCGGTATGACCCATCTAGGATTGGTGCAGATTTTAATCTTGGGTTTGAGCGCGTTTCCTCCCCCGGCATGGAGGCGGCACAAACTACGCAAGCAGACATAGAGCGATTCTATAACCCCTACACTACTGAGGTCATAGATCAATCTATGGCTGATATTGAGCGCAATCGCTTAATGCAGGCAAATCAGGCGGCTGCACAGGCACAAGCCGCTGGCGCGTTTGGTGGCTCAAGGGGCGCTCTTATGGAGGCTGAGATAGCCCGCAATGCGTTAGAGCAGCAAGCGAGGACGGGTGGTCAACTGAGGCAGCAAGGCTTCACAACGGCTGCACAGCTTGCACAGCAGGATGTTGCAAGGCGTCAACAGGCGGGTCAGCTTAACGCTCAGCAGGCGCTACAAGCCGCTCTGGCGAATCAGGCAACCGGATTTCAAGCAGGCATGGCTAATCAGCAGGCAGGCTTGCAGGCTTCACTGGCGAATCAGGCTGCGATCAATGCGGCTAGAAGCGGCTTTAGGCAGCAGGAGTTGCAAGCCAATCTCGCTAATCAGGCGGCTGGATTACAGGGCGCTGGCATGAGATTGGGCGCTGGTCAGCAACTAGCTAACCTCGGAAACCTCGGATTTACTCAGGCGCAATCTGCCTTGCAGGGTATGCAGCAGCAGGGTCTACTGCAACAGATGCTTCAGCAAAACCTTATGGACGCGGCAAAAGGACAGTATGGCGCTTATCAAGGGCAGCCCGGAACTGCTCTCGGCTATCTGGCTCAGGCTTTGGGCGTCACTCAGGCTCCGCAGTCTCAGACCACAACTAGCGATCCGGGTTTGTTTGGCTGGGCGTCTATGCTGCTTGGCTCTGACGTTAGGTTAAAGAAAAATATCCGTAGGGTTGGCAAGACCCCGGGCGGTTACAACTTGTATGCGTGGGATTGGAAGAAGCAGGCCAAGTTTGTTCTTGGAAAAACTGGCTCAGATATGGGCGTACTTGCTCAAGATGTCATGCAGACCAGACCGGATCTTGTTATTCAGTTCCCTGATGGTTACTACCGCGTGAACTATGGAGGCATATCATGACGCCAGCAATGGGACTCATGAAGCTAATAGAGATGGGCATGGAAAAGGGCGGCATCCGAGATAGCTTGGCTAAAAGGCAAGAGATGGCTGCTGGTCAAGCATTGCAGATGGCTGACCAGCCTCTTATGTCTCCGGTTGACACTGGCGGCCCTTTTTCTCAGCCAGCACCACAGATGTCCCCAGCAATGCCTGAGCTTGTTGACGCATCTCCAGACACGTTCGATCAAGTCATGAGATTGGTTGGCGCTATCGGCGGCAACAATATGCAGGGAGGCTTCCAAGGCAGGCCAGAGCTACTAGGCGGCTCTATTCCCAATATGGGTATGACCGCGCAGGATATGATGTCGCAGGGCAATGGCGGATTTAATGAGGATAACTTTGGAGCTTTGCCGGGGTTGCTAAAAATGCTTTCAACTTTTAAGTCAGTTTTTTAGAGGCAAGGCGTAACATGGCACTATTAGACGTTTTAGTAAATGCGCTGAACCCAAGGAATCAAGCAGCATCATCATTTGATTTTGTTAATGCGCCGTTTCCTAGTAGGCCACAGCCTGCTGCCCCAGCCCCACAGCCGATGCCGACTGCGGCACAATTGCAGCCGGTGACTGTTCCCTCTCGCCAATTGCAGATGGCTGATCCAGAGGTGCAGAGAATGATGGCGGCAATGAACGCGCCTGCACTGCAGTCTGTATCTGGCGGGCCAACATCTGGAAGGGGTGCGGTTCAGCAGGCTGGCCTTTTGTCTCGACTTGGCAGGGGTGCAATTGATTACTTGTCAGATCCAATTAACCGCAAGCAGTTGGCTATCGGGTTTAACGCCATGCGCCTTAACCCTGACGCCAACCTAGCACGGTCGCTGCAAGGTCAAATAGAAACTGAGCAAGGCATGAGGCTGCTTCGGACACAGGGCAACAGGACGGCTGAAGCACTAGAACGAAAAGCAGATCAGATTTCAAAAACGGATCCGCAAAGGGCGGCCCAACTACTAACCGCTGCAGAGTTTATTAGAAATAACCCAACAAATACTGAGGGCATTTCTGCCGCAGCGAATATGCTGTTTACCACATCTCAATATGCGCCAACGGTATCTGGTGTGCAAACAGACCCTAATACTGGCGAGCAATACGTTGTCATCACTGATAGAGATACTATGCAACCCAAGCGCATGACGGTTGCTGGAGCTACACAAATGACGCCTGCGGAAGAGGCGGCGCTTGCTACGCAAGAGGCCGTTAAATTGCAGGACATTAAGTTTGCCCAAGAAACTGGGCAGTCTGTAATGGGGCGAGCGGAGCAATTAAACGAGTCTATCCAAAAGTATTATTTGGCCCTTGATGCTTTGGATGAGGGTGCAGATTCTGGGGTATTCATGAATATGCTGCCCGCTCTTAATGCTGCAACCGCGCAGCTTCGATCTGTAGCTAATCAGCTAGGCATTGACGTTGTGAATTCTGCAACATTTGGCGCGCTAAGTGAGTCGGAGCTAAGGTTGGCACTATCTACCCAGCTTGATCTTAATTTGCCAGAGCCGGAGCTACGGAAACAGCTTGAGGCGCAAATTAGGGCAAAGGATAAGTTGCGGGCAGAGCTAATTAAAATGGCTCAGGGACTGACTAGCGGTGTTGGCTATTCTGACTACATCAAGAATTACCAATTTGTCCCAATGGCTCCGCCAGCGGGGGTGGCGCTTGACGATTGGAGACGGGCCAGCGCATCCCAGAAACGAGAGTTAATTAGCGCGGCGCAACAATAATGGCTAGATCAGTAGAAGAGATTATTGCAGAGATTCGGGCTGGGTCGCAGGCTGCTACCGCCCCCGTTGAATCTCAAAGATTTCGCACTGCACTGCAAGGAGCAACATACAATTTTGCAGATGAGATAGAGGCGGCTGTCCGTAGCGTCCTCCCAGAGTCTTTGGGTGGCGGCGAGTATGAGCAAATCCGTAACGAGTTGCGCCAGAAACTTTCTGCGTATAAAAAAGCCAACCCGGGCGAGGCTCTTAGTTATGAGCTTGCTGGCGCATTGGTTCCTGCGATCGGGATGATGGCTGTACCCGGTGGTCAGGCATTAGGCGGCGCAAGATTGGCTGCTGTCGCTGGGGCTGAGGGGCTTGGGTCTTACTTGGGAGAGGTTGAAGAACTTTCTGATGTAACGCCGAGTGGCGCAGCCCTTGCAACCGGAATTAGCGCCGTAGGTGGCCCATTAGCGCAAAAAACTTTATCTGCCGCTGGCGCTGGTGGCAGTCAGCTAATTAAGTATATTAGGGGAAAGTTTGGGGACGCACCAGCCACTGCGGCACAGGCAGAGTTAAGGAGACTCGCTGCGGCGACAGGGCAGACCGTTGATGAGGTTGTGCAAGATGTCATGGAAGGTAAGATCATGGCAGAAAACCGCACCCTGCAGGCTTCTGTCAGGGCGCTACGCAGCCAAGGCGGCGAGGCTGCCAAGCTAATCACAGAGCAATTACCTTTACGTCAGGCATCAACTAGGGCCGCTGCGATGGAGGGGATGCAAGAAGGATTAGCGCCCGGCACATCTGGTAACATTATTGCCGCTATGAAGGCGACGGATAGCGAGTTAGGCAAGTTAGAGAGAGATGCTTATAAAGCCGTCTTTGGCGGTGTGCCAACCGTAAGCACTCAGATAGCTAGAGAAATCGAGTCAATACTTGGTCGCTTCCCAGATGCTAGAAGGGCTTTAACAAGCATTTATAACAAGCGAAACACAGTGCCGCTTTGGAATGACGAGCGCAACATATTGCGTAGAGTGCCTAACCTAGAAGACGCAGAGATTGTTCGCAGGCTACTAGATGATGAGGCGTCAGTGCTTTTCCGTGGCGGCTCTGGTACGGAAGGTCAGGCGACGGCTGATGTGGCTAAGGCTTTGAGAGACGCGCTTGATAACGCTTATCCGGGTTTACGCTCAGTAAGGGCTGACGCAGCAACGCGTAGAATAATACGAGATCAGTTTGATGCAGGCCGTAAGGCTCTTGGCATGAATGTTGATGAATTAGAAGTTGCATTTGGTCAGGTTAAGGGTATGGGCGATGCAGCAGTACGCTCTTTTAGGGCTGGCGTTATGGACGGCATTAGAAATCGCGCCAGACGTTCTCCAGCACTTATGGGCAGGCTTGCTGATCCTGATCGCCAAGAAGGTGCTGCATTGCGGATTGTGTTTCCAGAAGAAAGCGCAGAGCAAATACAACGCCGTTTAGATGTGGCTGCGGGATCTCAGGAGCTTTACAACAAGGTTATGTTTAACTCAATGACGGCTCCAGAGCAGGCTGCAAAATCACTAATGGGGACGGGTGGCACAAGCCTTTTTGAGATGCGGCAGATGATGCAGATGGATCCAGCGGCATTAATCTCAGGGGTTGGTAAACTGATAGCCAGTGCGATGCCTCAGCTTTCCGAAAAAGACAGGCTTGACGTCGCTAGGGTTTTAATGTCCGAAGACCCTGACTTGGTTAGGAGGGCGCTTATTGATAATAGCCAGCTTGACGCCGTTCTAAACAAAGTACAACAAATTGTAAACGCAGCGGGTGCGGGCGCAAGAACGGGCGTTAGTCAGCAGACAGGCGGATTACTGGCAGAAGGTAACTATTAATGCTCAAGCCGATGACAGATCAAGAAATCGAATCAATCGCCAGAGAGGCGGTTATGGATTCGGTTGACTTTGTGGAATCTGAGATTGCTGAAGATCGAATAAAGGCGCAGCGATACTTTGACGGCGAGGTAGATATCGGCGAGGAAGAGGGCCGGTCTAAGGTGGTCGCCACTAAAGTGCGTGACACTATCCGGGCTATAAAGCCGTCTCTTATGCGCGTGTTTCTGTCTACGGACAAGCCCGTGGAGTATGTGCCAAGGGGGCCAGAAGACGTACAGGCTGCAGAGCAAGCCACCGAATATATGCACTACGTCTTCAATGAGCATAATGGCTACCGCGTTCTGAATGACGCATTCCACGATGCGCTGGTTAAAAAGTCAGGGATAGTTAAGGTCTATTGGGACAACTACCAAGAGCAAGAGACATACGACTTTGAAAACCTTAACGAGATGGAGTACCGAGTCATCACGATGGATGATGACGTTGAGGTAATTGAGTCCACAAAGCGCGTAGAGATGACCATTGATGAGATGGGCATGGAGATAGAGTCACCGTACTACGACCTCAAGATTGCGCGTTATAAAGATGTTGGCAAGATTTGCATTGAGTCGGTTCCCCCAGAAGAGTTCTTTGTTGATCGTAACGCCAGAAGCATAGATGAGGCGTATGCCGTCAGCCACCGCACAGAGATGCGTATTGGCGACTTAATCTCTATGGGGTATGACTATGAGGACGTTAAGGATCTGACCGGGCTTCAGCACTCAGACACATTCTCAGAGGTTGAGGAGTTTGAGCGTAGGGGCTACGAAGAGGACTACTCTGACGAGGACATTCAAGACCCATCAATGCGTCTTGTAGCCGTCACTGAGGTCTACATGAAGATAGACGTTACCGGAAGCGGCATACCCACGCTTCAGAAGGTGACCCTTGGCGGGGCTGCTTACAAGCTGCTGGATTACATGGCTTGCTCGCACATCCCGTTCGCTGTATTTGAAGTGGATCCAGAGCCTCATACGTTTTACGGGCGCTCTGTTGCTGATCTGATTATCAACGATCAAGACGCATCTACTGCAATGCTGCGTGGCGTCTTGGACAATGTTGCGCTGACGAATAGCCCTCGCATTGAGATCCTTGATGGCGCTGTCAACATAGATGACCTACTAAACAATGAAATTGGCGGGATCATTCGGGTTAAACAGCCCGGGGCGATACAGCCTCAAGCGGTTCCTTTTGTTGCGGGCCAGACACTTACCGCCCTTCAGTATCTCGACATGGAGATTGAGAACAAGACGGGTGTTACCAAGGCGTCTACCGGGCTATCACCTGACGCACTACAAAACGCAACCGCAGCCGCAGTTAATGCCACCGTTCAAGCGCAGGCCGGACAGATTGAGGTTATGGCGCGCAATCTTGCTGAAGGCGGTATGCGTAAGATGTTCACCCTAATGCTGAAGGTCATGCACGAAAATGTAGACGAACAGCAGATGATGCGTGTCGCTGGCGCTGAGTACGTTCCGGTAGATCCCAGATCGTGGAATGTCACGATGGATGTCACGGTTAATGTTGGCTTGGGAACTGGTAGAGAAGAACAAAAGCTGGCGGCGCTGATGCAGGCATTCCAAGTGCAATCACAGATCATGCAGGCATACGGGCCGGGTAACGGCATTGTCTCTCTGACTCAGATCCGCAATACCCTTGCAGATATTCTTGCGTTGAATGGCATCAGAAACAGTACGCGCTACTTCAACCCGATGAATCCGCAGATTGAGCAGCAGATGATGATGCAGCAACAGCAGGCCGCTCAACAACAAGGCCAGCAGGCTGACCCACAAGCGCAGGCGTACTTGCAGGCGGAGCAGGTGAAGGCGCAGGCCAAGGCTCAGACAGACATGGCTAAGATGCAGGCGCAGATGCAGAAGGATCAGTTTAAGCTGCAGCTTGATGCACAGAAGGCTGCTGCAGATGATGACCGCGCGCGTGATAAAATGGATCAGGATTTGCTGATTAGTGCTGCAGAGATTTTGGGCAAGTACGGCACTGCCGTAGATGTTGAGCGTATTAAGCAGATGCAGGCTGTGCCTAGATGAGCATAAAGGATCGTGCGACTGCTGTTAGGCGGTTGCAGCGCGATGACGGGTTTAATGGCCTAATCGCAGACATTAAAAAAGATCAGGGCGATATCTTTTTTAACCCGCACTCTTCATTTGAAGACCGGGAAGACGCGCACCAGATTATTAGGGCGCTTATGAAGATCGAAGATCGTATGGCCCAAATCCTACAGGATGAGGCGATCTACGATAAAAAACGCAAATGAGGACTCAGTACCGTGGATACGACTGAACTTGATAGCTTTGAAAGCGCCGTAGAAGGTTTACTAGCCCCGCAACCAGAAGCCCAAGAGGCGGAGGACGAGGCAGTTGAAGAGGACGAGGCCGAAGTAGAGGCTGAGTTTGAAGAAGTGGAGTCAGATGATGACTCCGAAGAAGAGGACGAATACGAAGACACTGATGAAGCGGAGGCTTCGGCCCCTGAGCTATACACCGTCAAGGTTGACGGCAAGGAAGAGCAGGTAAGCCTAGATGATCTCAAGCGAGGATACAGTGGTCAAAAGTATGTCCAGAAGGGTATGCAAGAAGCCGCCGCCATGCGTAAGCAGGTGGAGGAGGTGTACGCAAACCTTTTAAGTGAGCGCCAGCAGATTAGCAACCTGTTGCAACACGCACAGAGCGGTCTGCCACAAGCACCACAGGCTCCATCAAAAGAGCAGTTTAATAGCGACCCCATAGGATATATGGAAGCAAAGCTGCAGTACGATGAGGCTAAGGCGGAATATGACGGGCAAATCCAACAGCTACAGCAAGTGGCTCAACAACAAGGACAAGCCCAACAGGCCGCACAGCGCGCTTATTTAGAGCGTGAGATGGAAGCGTTAAAAACTTTAGTACCAGAGTTTGCCGAGCCGGACACAGCCGCTCAAGCCCGAGACCGTCTTGTGACGATGGGCCAAGAGTTTTACGGCTACGATCCGAATGAAATTGGTGCGGTGATGGATCATCGTGCAATCAGAGTATTGCATGACGCCATCAAGTACCAAGAGCTAATGCAAGGCAAGCAGAAGGCCGTTACCAAGGCGAAGCCAAAGGCGACTCGCACGGTTAAGGCCGGCGCTAAGAAAACGCGATCCAACGCAGACGCCGAGCGACAAACTCGACAAAAACTGAAGAAGAGCGGAAGCATTGATGACGCTCTATCACTAATCCTTAAATGAGGTAATTAATCATGGCACAGCCATCCAACACTTTTGACAGCTATGATGCTGTCGGCATCAGGGAAGACCTTTCCGATGTCATCCATGACGTATCCCCCGAAGATACGCCGTTTTACTCAGCCTGCGCTAAGGGTAAGGCTCGCAACACATACCATGAGTGGCAAACAGACGCACTGCGCTCATCAGCAGCCAACGCGCACATTGAAGGTGACGCAACTACTGCTGAAGCTCGCACTGCTACTAGCCGCTTGGGCAACTACACGCAAATCTTCAAGAATGCGGTAATCATCCCCGGCACTGATGAGGGTCTTGATAAGGCCGGGCGTGCTAAGGAAATGGCTTACCAAACTCTGAAGATTGCAAAAGAGCAGAAGCTGGACATTGAGAAGGCTTTGTTTGCTAACAACGCTCGCGTTGCTGGTAATAGCTCTACTGCCCGTGAGCTTGCTGGCCTTCCTTCATGGATCGTCACCAACATCGACGAGGCTGGTGACGCTACTGCGGCCACTGGTGACGGCACTGACGCCCGCACTGACGGTACTGCTGCGGCTTTCTCTCAGACCCGTTTTGACGGTGTAATGCAGTCAATCTGGGAGTCTGGCGGCAAGCCCGACACGGTGTACCTGACTGCGGCTCAGATGAATGTTGCCCTTGGCTTTGCCGGTAACAACAATCAGCGCAGCAACATCACCGCTGAAGCTGAAAAGGTCATCAAGCACATGAGCGTATACGTTACGCCTTGGGGTACGGTTAAGTTTGTACCTTCCCGGGAGCAGCGTGGCTCTGATGTCTTTATTGTTCAAGACGATATGTTTGCGGTTGGCGTACTGCGTCCGACCAAGAACGAAGCCTTGGCGAAAGACGGCGACTACGAGAAGCGTCAAGTTCTGACTGAGCTTACTTTGGTCAGCAAGAACGAGAAGGCTTCTGGTGCGGTTTACGACTGCAGCTAATCCTGATGGGGGCTTCGGCCCCCTTTTTCCATTGGAGGTAGCGTGAAGAAAAAAGAAACGTTCGTTGATCTTGATGGATCAAAGTTCGGCATACTTACGGAGTATGACAACACCCCATACTTGGAGCGAAATCAACAGTTGCGGTCTGCTGGTGTTGGTAAAGACGATGTGCTGTCTGATTCATGGTACGTCGGAGATATTCCCATGCACGTTCTCGCCCAGTGGATGAAGGAAGAACGAGTGTCATGGGAAGACCATGATGGGATGAAGAATCTGATTATCAAAAAGTTGAATGATCCAGACTTTAAAAAACTAAGGATTGTGGAGGGCAGGATATGAAAGTGGGATTTTCTTTGGCGTTGGTTGCGGTTCTAAGCGGTTGCGCCTCAAGCACCAGCCAATATTACGAAGCGGTACAGGCCGCAGCGCAGGCTAATGCAGCCGCATCTCAGGCAAAATATGACGCACTTGCTGCCATTGCATCCTCTGGTGACGGACAAGCTGCCAGCGCCGCTGTGATGGCTCTTGCGCTAACTCAGACGCCAACTATCACTCCGGTTCCACAACAGTCTCAGGCGTTACAGTGGGCATCTATTTTGGCGACCCCGGTTACTAGCTTGGGAATGATGTGGATGCAGGCAGACTCAGCAAAGACGATGGCTAAGTACAGCGCAGACGTTGATCTGGCCCGCATTTCTGCGGATGCCACCACCCAGCAGTCGCTATATGGGTCGTTCGTTAGCATGGGTGAGGTCGCAGGCAACATTGACTATACGCCATTCGTTAATGGCATGGTTGATCTTGGAACTGCTGGCATTAATGGCGCGGTAAATCTAGGCACTGCTGGTTTTGATTCCAACGTGGCCCTCGGCACGGCTGGGATTAACGGGGCTGTCACCTTGGGTACTGCTGGGTTTGACTCTAATGTAGCCCTCGGCACGGCTGGAATTGATGGCGCTGTAAATCTAGGAAATGCCGGAATTGATGGCGCTGTAAATCTAGGAAATGCCGGAATTGATGGCGCTGTAAATCTGGGCAACGCGGGTATTACTGGGATAACCAATGTAAGCACAACGGCATTCGGCACTTTGCTTTCGCTTGATGCTGGCAATAACGCGCTGATGGATGGCGTTTGGTCAGACTACACCACGGCGATCGCTGAGATCATGAAAAATGTCCCACAGTTGAAGTGTACGGTTGTCAATAATGCTGACGGCACTTCATCAGTAAACTGCACTCCATAACGGAAGAGCGTAATGAACCGTGAATCACTCAAAGACGAAGTTAATCGAGTCATTGCTGGTGTTAGGAGTGATATCCGCACTGCTGTTACCCGTGTTGATGGTTTTCTCTATACCGTTCGAGTAGATGTTAGAATACGTTACAAGAAGGCAAAGAAAGCCGTCAAAGAGATGTGGTATGAGGTATGGAGATAATGGATCAGGCGTTAATTAATACGATTATTTCCATCGCCGCAGGGGCGTATGCGCTATTGTTGAAAGGGATGTGGGACGCCGTGAAGCATTTAGATGAGCAAGTTGGAAAACTGGAAGTCTCTGTGGCTGGTGAATATCTCAAGCGGGAAGAATGGAAATCTGATATGCAGAGGCTTTTCGACAAGCTGGATGCGATTGAGGAAAAGCTAGACCGCAAGGCAGATAAGTGAAGGCGATATTTTTTAGCTTACTGTTGCTGACTTCCTGCACAGTAGTAACAAGCAACGATCCAGAATGGCAGTGGCCCCATGATTGACCTTCTAATTGGCCCCGTATCAGCCCTGCTGGATAAATTCATACCTGACGCTGATGAGCGTAATAGGCTTGCCCATGAAATCGCCACAATGTCTGAGCGACACGCGCATGAAATCTCAAAAGCGCAATTGGCGGTTAACCAAACAGAAGCCGCGCATAAGAGTTTATTTGTCGCAGGCTGGCGACCGGCTGTTGGCTGGGTTTGCGTTATGGGGATGGCTTGCAACTTTCTCGTTGCTCCTATCGGTAATCTTATTCTTCGCCTTAATGGATCTGATATTGAAGTGCCGCTAGTTGATCTTCAAACCATGATGCCTGTCCTCATGGGAATGCTCGGGCTTGGCGCAATGCGTACATACGAAAAGTCCAAAGGGGTGCAGAGAGAAAAATGACCTACTTTTCTGACGATGAATTGCGCTGCCAGTGTGGCTGCGGTCAGTTGAAGTTTTCCGATGATGTGCGCGACAAGCTGGATGTGTTGCGCGAACTGATGGGTATTCCTCTGCCGGTGACATCTGGATATAGATGCCCTGACCATCCTATTGAGGCTCGCAAAGAGTCTGGCCCGGGGGCGCACTCTACCGGGCTTGCTGTTGATATTGGGGTGCAGGGCAAAGACGCCCACAGGCTTATTGCCCTCGCTATGATGCACGACTGCCCAAGGATTGGTATTAATCAAAAGGGCAGCGGCAGGTTCATCCACCTTGATTGGGACTACACAAAACCCAACCCCACCATCTGGTCATACTAACCGTAGCTTTTTGCTACACATAACGCACACAAAGCTGTACACATCCACAAAACTGTGTATACTGACCTCTGTTGTTCATCACTACGGAGGTTGTTATGAACCCATTACCAGAAAGCAGTCACGATGCCGCCAAGGCAAAACTCAACGGAGCGAGGCAGTTAGTCGCTGAGATCGTTGACATCATTCAGGAATCAATTGAGCGAGATTCCGACTTTCAAAGAACCATAGACCGCGAGCGATCCCCGCAGCAGTGGCAGTATTTCGATGGCTTTTTAAGTGCCAGACGGCTGGATCTCGACCATGTTCAAAGTCTGCGTAACTTTCTTCGGGAGGAGTTGTCATGATTGCGATATGGATTGATTACGAGCCTGTTTCTGAGTATCAGCAGATTGTAGACGGCGCTCGCATCATTGACGTTGAAGAGCGTGGGTGCTGGGTGATGGCTGACCCTTCAGACATTGACGCTCAATATGACATCAATGGTGGTTGCTACATGGACGAGGCGTGGGGCCAGCGCATTTTGGTGGAAGAGGTTGAGTACACCGTCCACAAATGCACTTGGTTCAGCCACAAAATTCTGAACGCTGATGATGTTGTCGAGACGCTGGAGGAGATGTATGCCTGAGCTAGATCGGGAGTTGCAGGAGTATGTTGATTCATACTACAGGAACAGGCCGTTATTCGATGTGAGCGATTTTGTGCAGGGCTGGCATGACTGCAAGGAGGGAGAGCCAGCGACGGTAGAGAGCAGGGCGTATGTCGCCGGGTACGGTGCGCGCTATTGGTTTGAGCAAGAGCAAGATCGGAGGACGATGGTATGACAGATGGAGTGGTAAAGATTCACGGTCGGGAGTACAAGACCGTTGCGTTAAGGGTGGCGGAGTTCAAGGAGCAACATCCAGAGTGGTCTATTGTGACCGAGCTTGTATCCGCTGACGATGAGACTGTTGTTATGAAGGCGCTGGTGCTAGATGACTGCCAGCGAGTGAGAGGGACAGGCTATGCAGAGGAGAAAAGGTCGGCATCTAAGATCAACAAGACAAGTGCTATGGAAAACGCGGAAACGTCAGCAATTGGCAGAAGCCTCGCTGCGTGTGGTTTCGCGGGGACAGAGTTTGCTAGTGCAGATGAAGTCGCCAACGCCATTGCACAGCAGAACATCGACGAGCAGGTGAATGCTCAGATGGAACGCCTCTTGGCGCATAATAATGCCGTGAGGGAAAACTGGGACACTGTGTCCTACATGAAGTCTGCGTTTTTGGAAAAGGATGCGCTTGCATTCGCAGAGGCGTGGCTTGAGATTGAGAGCGATCAGGTTAAGGAGGCGCTGTATCTCGCTCCAAGCAAGGGTGGTGTTTTTACCACCGAAGAGAGAGCGTACCTACGCTCAGATGAAGTTAATTTAGCTAGAAAGGAAATAGTAAATGGATGAGTTAATCGGGGGGTTGTACCCTAAGAAGCGTGATGGTCAGCCTGACTTTGTTATCGGCAAGCTGTCAATCAACGTAGCGCAATTCCGAGAGTGGATGGCTGAGTATTTGAAAGCCAACCAAGGTTCTGAGTGGATCAACATTGATATGTTGGTCAGCAAGGCCGGAAAAGGCTATGCGAAATTAGACACATGGGAGCCTGATAAAAAGCAGGAGCCTGAGTCTTCCGAAGATATCCCGTTTTGAGGTGAAAAGCATGGATGTAGGTAAACGCATCCGGGAACTGCAAGATCAGCGCGGGGTTTCTACCCGCGCACTTGCCCGGATTATGGAGGCGCACCCGAATCAGGTTGTGCGCTGGAGGAATGCAAAGACCGTCAAGGTCAGCGTTGTGGAGGATTTTTGTGCAGCCCTAGAGGTAGAGTTGCCGGATTTCTTTAATGACCATGAGCCGCTATAGGAGGGGGCTATGTCAGCAAGAGATATTCTGGAGCGAGTCCAGAAGTATCGAAAGTCAAAGGAGGGTAGCTGGCTTGCAACTTGTCCAGCACATAATGATCTAAGCCCATCACTTTATATAACCGAGAAAGATGACGGCAGGGTGTTGATCCATTGCTACGCTGGCTGCGGCGCATTGGACGTTCTGGCGTCTCTGGGGCTTGATTGGGATACCCTGTACCCTGACACTACCCAGCACTTTAAATCGCCCAGAAGGCCGTCTGCGGAGTCTCTGGAGGACTTTGTGGTTGAGCTTGCAGAACACGCCAAAAAAACCGGACAATCGCTGTCCCGGGAAGATAAGGCGCGGTACGCCTTAGCACTAAAGCGCGGCGGCAAGCCAAACCAGTTTGTGGACAAAGTATTTAAGGGGGCGACAGGTGAAGTGGGTAAAGCACGATACTGATGCACATAGGGACGCAAAGCTGCGGAAGCTGATGCTGGACTATGGCATGGAGGGATATGGGCTGTACTGGTACTGCATTGAGCTAATAGCTGGTGACGTTAGCGCAGACAAGTACACCTTTGAGCTAGAGCATGACGCGCAGATAATCAGTCATGACACCGGGATCTCAATCACCAAGGTAAACGAGATCATGGCGAGGATGGTTGACTTACAACTCTTCGAAAGTGACTTGGGTGTAATTACATGCCTTAAAATTGCCAAAAGGCTAGACTCATCAATGACAAGCAACCCTGATATGCGTAAGCTAATCAGTAGGTTGCGGGACTTTGGTGAAGAAGACTCTACCAAAAGTCATGACCCTATCATGATGGAGTCATGCAAGAATAGATTAGATAAGAATAGAATAGAAAAGAAAGGAGCCAAATCTAGTCGATTTGTCCCGCCGTCAGTGGAGGAGGTTGAAGAGAAATGCAAGGCTAATGGATACCTGTTTGTAGACCCAGAGAGGTTCGTTAATTTCTATGCGTCGAAGGATTGGTATGTCGGGAAGAACAAGATGGTCAGTTGGCCTCATGCTCTAGGCAACTGGAATGCCAGCGAGAAGAAGCGTCAACGAGGCAAAGCAAATTCGGAGTACATGGTATGAATAGAATCCCCCGGAGGGAGGTTGAGGACTTTACGGACAAGGACTTGCAAGAGATTTACGCGCAGGTCGAGGAGCTTGACGTTGTTGGCATTGACGCATTTAAGGATGATTTCCTTGATAGCATTAGCATCAAGACAGAATCTTATGGTACGCCATTACCTTGGCCCAACACTGACGATAAATTGCGACTCCGCGATGGCGAGGTTTCCGTTTGGGCTGGCATCAATGGGCATAAGAAGACAACGCTACTCAGCCAGATCCTAGTCCACGCGGCGCAACACCACCCGGTAGGTTTGGCATCGTTTGAGATGCGCCTACAAGACACCGCAAAGATGATGTGCAAGCAGGCAGCGGCGGTTGACGTTGTTGCCCGGGAGTTCGCAGAGGATTTTGTTGAGTGGAGCCGGGGCAGAATCTGGTGGTATCGGGCTTTAGGTTCTGTGACGCCACTACAGGCGCTGGGTTGCGTTTCGGCGATGGCGAAGCGTGGGGTAAAGCTGGTGGCGCTAGATAATCTGCAATTCATGGGCGTGACAGATGACTCCGAGAGGGAGAGGCTGTTTTTCAATCAGCTAATTTCTTTGGCTGAGGCTCTGAAGATCCACATTGCTGTTGTCCACCATGTGAGAAAGCCGCAACAGGGCGGTGATGAGTATGTGCCAACCCGCTTTGACGTTAGGGGTGGCAGCACTATCACCGATCAAGCGCATCTGCTGTGCATTACATGGCACAACAAGATTAGGGCTACAGCAAAGCGCAAGATGGAAGACGGCTTTTCTTTGACCGAAAAAGAGGCTCTGCAAATTGCGGAGGGGGTTGACCAGCGGCTTATCGTGGCGAAGCAGCGACACCATAACTGGGAGGGGACGCTGGCGTTATTTGAGGGGCCGGGGCAGACCTTCAAGCGATCGGAGGGGGCAAACAACATTAGGGTTGATATACCAAGGAGGCAAAGATGAAATGGGAATCTGAGCAAGTCGGCGGCAGTCACTACAAGACCATGAAGATACAACCGCTGGAGTATGCGCTAGAAAATAATCTAGGCGTGTGTGAACACGCGGTGGTCAAGTATGTGTCCCGGTGGAAGACAAAGGGCGGCATACAGGATCTTGAGAAGGCGCGGCACTACATTGACATTTTGATTGAGCGGGAGTCGAAACGGTGCAGGTGAGGCTGAAGCGATCTGAGTTAGCTGTTGCGGAACAAGCCGCACGATTGCGATGGCAGCTTGCCCGGGCCAGCGGTGTTGAAAACAAAAAGGTTGATATTACACGAAGCGATCAGGATCTCGACCTGCTTGGTATTTGCTCTGAGATAGTTGTTTCTAAGGTTCTTGGGGTTGACTTCAATGCCAGTGCGCTAGGGATTGATTCTGGTAACGATATATTTGTTGACGCCGGTGAGAGCGAGCTTTGCATACAGGTGAAGGGGACGTTCACAAAAAAAGGGAACTTGTTATTTACTAATCACGAAAAATTTGCGTGGGACGCTGCGGTGCTGGTCTGCAAGACGGACTCAGATGACCGCTACGATATCGCCGGTTGCATTAGCAAAGAGAAAGCCCGTCAGGTTGTAGAGCGCCGAGATCTGGGGAAGGGGGAGGGGTATTTTATACCAAGGGAGAAGCTGTCTGGCATTGGTGATTTGATGGAGTTTATTGCAACGCGGAGGTTTGCATGAGTGAGTTTTGGCTGGTTAAAGACAAGATGCAGTTGCGCCAGCGCATTGAGTTCTTCCAGAAGTATCTGGAGAGTGAGTGGAATTGGGAGTATCCCGTTGAGTGGAAGGTCAAGCGATATAGCCCAAAAAGATCACTGTCTCAGAATGCGCTGTTTCATGTTTGGTGTCGGGAGATGTCTGACCACTTCAAGGAAAGGGGTGCAGATATCACTGAAGAAAGAATGAAAGAACTGATAAAATACAAGATATTAGGAACGGAGGACAGGAAGATAAACAACACCGTCATCCCGGGGCAGGTGCGGGAGACGAGCAACTTAGATCGGGGAGAGATGATGGACTTCATGGACAGGGTGAATGAGTGGGCTATGGATCATGGCTTATTTTTATCTTGTCCCCAAGACTCGGAGTACATGAAACTTAAAGGGGGGTAGAGTGGATCATCCGCTGCTGGAATTTTGTACAACAGAAAAACAAAAACAGATAATTGATCTCATCGAGGTGCAGGGTCTTTCTTATAGAGAGGTCGCCAATTTACTCAAGGTTAGCCGGGGGACTGTCGGTGACCACTTGAGGCTGGTCAGGGATAAGGCTGCGCGCAGGGGATACAGCCCGGATCATGGATGGAATCATCCGGTTCCTGATGGGCATAAGATCAAAGGTGTATCCACGTTCTATGATGAACAAGGCAACCCTGTCCGCCAGTGGGTCAAATCTCAGACCGATGAGAAAAGACAATTTGAGATATTGGTTGAGCGTATTGAGTCTGCACAGGAGGGGCTGGCTAGGTTCAAGCCAGTAGCAGCACCGAAGAGTGCGGATGAAGACCTGCTCACGCTTTTAACGATCACTGATTTCCATTTAGGCATGTATGCCTATGAAGCGGAAACGGGCGACGATTGGGATGTCCACATTGCCCGGGATGTTTTCCTCAACTCAATAAACGACATGATTAAGGCAGCGCCCAAATCAGGGACAGGGATTTTGTGCCAGCTAGGTGATTTCCTGCACTGGGATGGCATCTTGAATGTGACGCCTCAATCCGGTCATATCCTAGATGCCGACACTCGTTACGGCAAACTGGTTGAGCTTGCGATGTCGGTCATGGCTGAGGCGGTGATGATGATGTTGCGGCGATTCGATAAAGTCATCGTCGTTTCAGCGGAAGGCAATCATGATATTTCTGGAAGCATCTGGCTACGGAAGCACATAAAGCACCTGTTTGCGGATGAAGACAGGTTGCAGGTGATTGATAATGACTTCCCCTACTACGCTTATCTTCATGGAAAAACGATGCTGGGATTTCATCATGGTCATAAGGTGAAGCTGGCCCTGTTGCACAAGCTATTTGCCAGTGAGCCACGATTCCGCGAGATGTGGGGAGCCAGCACACATTGCTACATACACTCTGGACACTATCACCATGAAAGGGTTGTTGAGGATGGTGGCGCAATCGCAGAGCAGCATCCCACACTTGCGGGTCGGGACGCATACGCAGCGAGAGGCGGCTGGGTTTCTCAGAGAGGAGCGAAGGTTATTACATACCATAAGACTGGCGGGGAGATCGCCAGAATAACGGTGAGGCCGCGCATATGATCCCGGTGATTAAGATGCCAATGGGTAATGGAGACATTGCGATACTGACCTCCACTATCAGTGCAGCCATGCCAAACCGATCCGACTCATCGCTGACAGATGTTTACACCGACACCTTTACGGAAGGCATAACGGTTGATGTGCCATTGAGCGACTTCATTAAGGTCTGGCTGACCTGTTTGTGCTGCGAGCTAGAGGAGCTAGAGGGCGAGCTAGAGTACATAGTTGACCACAGTACGGAGCTTCACTGATGGCGATCAAGAGGGACGCTGCCGATATCTGGTTCAGCAAGGCGGTTAGGGCGAGGGACGGTAAGTGCCTGCATACTGGTCGAGAAGATGCCTTGGAATGCGCCCATATTTACGGCAGGCGATCTAAGGTCTTGCGGTGGAGCCTAGACAACGCGGTAACGTTGACCCATGCCAGCCACCGCTACTTCACGGAGAACCCAGTAGCTTTCCATGATTGGCTAGAGCAAACGCTGGGTGAGGGACATATGGCGATATTGCGTGAGAAGGCGCGGGGTCATATGAAGACTAACGAGGCGCTGCGGCGAGAGATAGCCAAGCACTACAGGGAAGAACTCAAGAAACTTGAGGCAGATCCCGACTACAAACTAATTTCATTTAATTAACAAAAAGGGGTGTACGCGAACACATATTAGTGTACTATCTGTCTTGTGGTATCAATTAACTAATACCTTGGAGGGTATGGATATGAGCAACTTATACGCTAAAGCTGAATCAAAGATCGCTGAGTTAGAGGCTAACATCGCTGGTTATCGCGCTGCAGGCGCAGACGAGGCAAAGGGCAAGGAGATGCACGAGCGTGTAGCAGCTATCTTTGATCGCATCGTTGAGGGTGACAAATCCGCTTTCGATGAACTGGCAGAGCAGGGTGACTACATTGAAGATCCAAGCTACCGTCTGGTTTCAGACCTTCCTGAGCTTGCCGCTCTTAAAGAGACGCTGACTCTTCCCCTTGCCAAAATCGGCAGCACTCGTTATTTGATCACCGATGACGATAAGGGTTTGATTTCACCCGCTGGCTATTGGGATGACGGTATCTTTGTTAAGAATGACGTATGGATTGAGACCAACAGGTTGCCCCGATACCTCGGCCCGGGTCTCTGCTACTACGAAGTAGCAAAAGTTTTGGACAAGGCCGCGTAAGCGGCCCGTACCTTGGAGGGTATGTTATGAGTCAGTTTTTCACTTGGTTAGAGCAGCGCATTAACGATTACGAGCAGGCGCGGGAACGCGGACTGAAAGCGTACAAGACGCGATGGAAAAAAGTTCTCGCCGAAGCGAACGACGGAGTCGAGCCGAAGGAATCCTCGAAGGGTCTTCACGCGCCCTTCGACGGTTACGTCCACACTTGGATCAAAGGCGACAACGAATTCGAGGCAACTTACCTCGCGGGTCAGTTTCTCCCTTGGTCGAGCGAACATGAGACGATGTCCGACGGAGCGTTCACCAATGACACTCGGATTCGTGACGTCCCCGTCGAGCGAGCCGAGAAATTCATGACCAGCTTCGCCGAGCTTTCAGACGAAGCTCGCGCCACTGTCGCGGTCTACACCGGCAGACCTTATGACTGCCAAAAGACCGGCGACCACTTGGTGTACGTCTACGTCTCGAAATGTCCTGCTGATCTCTGCTCTGCGATTGAAGACTTCCTCATGGGCGACCTGTACAAGCTCCAGCGTCTTGCCGAGGAGAAATCACAAGCTGAACGTGACGCGAGAGACGCGGCTCACCAGAACGGCGAAGACGCGCCCGAAGGCCGAGTCGATATCACCGGCACTGTGCTGTGCTTCAAGTGGCAAGGTAGCGACTATGGCGATGTGCTGAAGATGCTGGTGCAGGATGACCGTGGCTTCCGGGTGTGGGGCAGTGTGCCTGCCAGCTTAGATGACGCAGAGCGCGAGAGTCGCATCTCTTTTACCGCAACCGTGTCTCAGTCTGACCGTGATACCAAGTTTGGATTCTTCAAGCGCCCCGCCAAGGCCGTGGTGCTTGACGATGAATCTGCTGCAGCATGACTGAGGCAGAACACTATAGGGCAAAGTACAAGGCGTACCGCGCCCTATGTTTTTCTCTTATCACCCGGCTTGAGGATGATGAGCATTTAATGCGTGACTTGGTGCAGGAATTTCGTACACTAGAACAGTCACCAGAGTACAAAGACCAGAGGTGGATAGAACAGCATGGCATCCCATTCGACTGATCCAGTAAGCGACAAGCGCCTTGAGACGTTTGTTAGCGGAAAGTTTCATTGGAAGTCACTTCTGCCACATGAGCAGATGTCTCTGGCGGTTGAGGTAATGCGGCTGCGCTACCTGATGGGCAAGCAGTTTGAGTTCATTAGTGAGTCGCTGCATCATAAAGAAGCGGCCCGGGAGTACCGGGATTTAATATGTAAAACGTCCGACGGAGGGCAAGATGAAAGCGATAATGGATCTAATGAGGGATATGCCTGAGCATATAGTCTGGCTATTGGCTTCAATAGTCTTCGTTGTTGGCTTTGGCTATGCAGGTAATGGCGACTATGAGGAGGCTGTAAAAGCGCAAGAGGTTTACTGCGAGAACGTAACCAATGGCGCATGGCCTGACTACAAGGAGGCTGACTGCCAATGAGCTATGTTTCACCGTGGGATGACGAAGATACCCGTATCGCGCTGCAGGCTGCAACTCAGATGGCGGAGCGTTGGGGTGAGGATATGGCAATCATGTGGGATTTGTCTGTTATACCGTTGAGGGGAACGGATGAGCCTCCGCTGGAGATTGTGCGTTGCCCTGCCGCTTTAAAGAAGGTCGCCAATAGGCGATAATATAGAGACGAAGTTATCCAACCCATAGGTGGGATTTGTCGGCTTTACTCCGGCCCCTCCCTCCGGCGGTGAGGCGCAGCATCGTTTATAGATCAGATATGAAAGGGGCCATTATTTCATAGAGAGTAGTATCTGATCGTCTGCGTCACAAATTGGGGATTTTGATGCAACAGTTGCTGTCGATACAATGGTATCCGGTGGCTTTCGGTGAGATGCCAGACGCTGAGGGAACCTATCTCGTTGCATTTTCAGATGGATCGGTAGAAAGCTATCCTATGGATGAGAAGGATATACAGGATGGCGAGATACATTGCGGTAGCGCCGTAGGTGAGTGGTGGGCAGCTAGTCCCCCGCACCCAGAGCGGTCAGATTTTATGCTAGATATCAGCGAGTTGATTGAAGAGTGAACAGCAGAAAGGGCATTCCAAATCGTAACAAGCGGTTCCTGTTAAACAGGCTGCAGGATATGTATGGGGATGACTTCCACCCGATTATGCGTATGGCAGAGCAGGCCGTCAGGCTGCATGAGCGAGCAGAGACGGGCGATACCGCAGACATCAAGGCCAGTATTGACGCATGGGATAAGATCGCTGCGTACACTGAGCCTAAGCTAAAGGCCACCGAGATTGATCTAACCACCAGTGACGGCAGTATGTCGCCCACGGTAATTGAACTGATCCCCCGGCTGCCAGATGACCAATATAGCGACGATTGAGCTACCCCCGAAGCTGATAGAATTATTCAGTGGTGAAGCGCGCTATCGCTGCGCTTACGGAGGCCGTGGCTCAGGCAAAAGCCGATCGTTTGCAATCATGGCTTGTGTCAGGGGCTATATGTGGGGCCAAGAGGGGCGTTCTGGGCAGATACTATGCGCCCGGGAGTTCATGAACAGCCTCTCTGATAGCTCGTTTGAGGAGATTGCCGGGGCCATTAAGACCTACGATTGGCTGGCAGAGTATTATGAGGTTGGCGAGCGATACATCCGCTCCCGGGACGGCAACATTGAGTTCACCTTTGCGGGATTGCGTAGGAACCTAGACAGCATCAAGTCTAAGGCTCGCATTCTTCTTTGCTGGGTCGATGAGGCAGAAACAGTATCTTCTGTAGCGTGGGACAAACTAGACCCCACAATACGCGAGGAAGGCTCTGAGCTATGGGTATCGTGGAACCCGGAGAGTAACCTATCCGCTACGCATAAGCGGTTCCGGCAAGACCCGCCAGAGAGCAGCAAGATTGTGGAAATCAACTGGCGTGACAATCCGTACTTCCCCAAGGTGCTGGATCTAGTCCGGCGCAATGACTTTGAAAAGCGCCCAGACAACTACGATCATATCTGGGAGGGAGCGTTCCTGACCCACCATGAGGGTGCGTATTACTCGCTGGAGATGCGTGACGCTAACGCTCAGGGAAGGATCACAGCCGTACCGTATGAGACTATCTCGCCGGTTATCACCGCATGGGACTTGGGGATAGGCGATACGACGGCAATCTGGTTTGCCCAGATGATTGGCCCTGAGACACGCCTGATCGACCACTATGAGGCGTCCGGGGTCGGCCTAGATCATTACGTTAGGGTGTTGCAGCAAAAGGGCTACATATACGACCAGCATATCCTGCCGCATGACGTTAGGGTGAGGGAGCTAGGGTCGGGCAAGTCCCGGCTAGAGACGCTGCAGTCTCTCGGGCTGAACAACATTCAGATAGCGCCGCAGTTGAACGTAGATGATGGGATACAAGCGTCACGGTCGCTGTTGGCAACGTGCTGGTTTGATGCTGAGAAGTGCGCCCACGGTGTTGATGCGTTGCGGGCATATCACCGAGAGTATGATGATAACAACAGGGTGTGGAAGGGCAGGCCATCGCACGATTGGTCTAGTCACTCAGCAGACGCATTTAGATATCTCGCGGTGGGATACAAGAAAACATCCAACTGGGGTGATCCTATCCGCCGTAACCTACGCGGCATTGCTTGATGGTATAATGGGGGATGGGATTACTAGACGCTTTTGCCACCCTCGTTAGGGCTGGCTATCCAGAAGAGACGGCGCGGAAGATAGCTTCTGGTGAGCTGCCGATGGACACTGCCAGCCGTATGTCTCGCGCTGCCGATCAGGGGTTCAATGCCAAGCACTATCACGGCACCCGGGCGGATATACTAGAGTTCCAGCCTAGCACTGAAGGTGTGCAAGGCCCGGGCATCTATAGCTCATCAAACCCATCCGTTGCGTCAGGTTATCCGCAGGGCGGGCAAGGCACTTTGCGAGGCGGTGAGAATGTCATACCGATTATGCTGCGAGGCGGTGTTGACCACCTCAGTGACGTTGCTGATAGGTATCCATCAACAAGAATAAGTGATCTGCCTTCAATCTATCCGGCTTTACGGGAAGAGGGTATCACAGGGCTTGAGTCAGGCACTGACAGGGTGACATTTGACCCCCGCGACATCCGATCCTATTTCTCCGCTGCATTTGATCCTGACTACACTGGCCCAAACATTCTTGGGCTGTCGGAAGGCTCTAGCGGCGGGCCATCCCTTCTGGGTGCTGTTGCTAATACTGCGGTCGGCGCTGCTAACGCGACGGCAGACAAGCAAGAAGGCGGATATGAGGGACTCACCGACAAGATGGTTGACGCCCTCACAGACGCTATGGGTGGCACAGAAGATGCCCGAGATGTAGCAGAGTACATTTCAATGGGAATGGACTTCTTGCCCTTTGTGGGTGCCGCTAAGGGCATATCAGAGACTTATGACGCATACCGTAATGATGACGCACTAGGCGTAGGGTTGGGGCTGCTAGGTGCTGCTGCGGGGCTGTTCCCTGCTGGGCGTGGGTTATTTAACAGCGCAATGGGCATAACCGAGAAAGCGCCACCCGTAACAAGGGATACTGGGCTGTTGCAGCGTGTTGGTGACGTTGATGAGGTCAACGCCATGACGCTAGATGTAGAACCCGGAGTAACGCTGCTCCCATCACAAAGGATTAGCGCAGCTGACCTTGAGGGTCGAGGTTTTGTCTCTGGTATGTCAGACACCAGCCGAGGCGATCTGTCGCGCATTGTTATGATAAACGGGCAGCCGGTAGATGTTGTCCGGTTTGGCGGTCAGGACTACATGAGGCAGCCGTATAATGCCGAGAGGGGCATCTTGTGGGCATCTGACAAAGACGTGGTGTCTGGTCTGGTAAGCGGAGGAAAGTCCACTATGGAGCTGCCCGGTGTCTCTAGGTCGCCAATATACATTCCATACGGGATGGCGGGGGCAAGCACAGATTTTGCCACAATGACTGCGGACATAATGGTTCCGGTGGCTCGCCAGAACATGACAAAGGCGCAGAAGAAGTCCCTCGACAAGAGAATAAGGGAAGGCGCAGGCAATAAGCAAAACGAGAAGAAGCCGCAACCGGATTGGCCCGGTCTAGATAGTCCCAAGGCCGCTGAGTGGCTGGCAAACGCTGGCGGAGATCGCAAGGCTGTCACTAAGGCTATTGATGAGTTCCGAGATGAGGCAGGTATCAGCTTGTCACAAGCTAGGGCTGCGATTGTCGATGCCGAACAAATGAACCCGCGAGTTGGTAATCTAAGGCAGGCGGGCGTTATGGATCTGACCATCGCCCCGCAAGCAGGCCGCCACCCGTCATATAACACCGACATCATGGGCCAGTATCTTGGTCAATTTGGCGGGGATATCAACTTACTGGAAGATTTAAACCCGCTTTTCAGGGCATCTAAGCAGCCGTTTGTTGAAGAGATGCTGCGAAGGGGTCATGACCTCGGTGCGTTCACAAGGCCATCGCCAGTAGGTAAGGCTATGCAGGCTGGTCTGATTGGTCAGTTTGACCAAGCTACGCTAGATGCACTGATCAAGAAGGGAGCGATAACGCCGTAATATGTACGCCTTCTCTTCATCAGCTACGCAGTCGTGGTTCAGCATGGCTTCAAGTACGCCGTTATCCCAATCGCGCGGGCTGACAGAGATGGCCTCTATCCAATCTCGTGCATTCTGTGAGAGTGTTGATTCATTCATCCCTTCAGTATAGACGCTGAGGTATAATATGGCTACGCCAGCAAAGGGCAAGGCAAAAGTTAAAAAGACCGCATCTGGCAAGAAGGTCAGCTACGGGCAGAAGGGTGCAAGCGTGAAGCCCGGGACAAAGAAGGGCGACTCATACTGCGCCAGATCGGCTGGTCAGATGAAGAGCCACCCAAAGGCTGCAAAAGATCCAAACTCACCGCTGCGGCTGTCTCGTAAGCGGTGGAAATGTTCTGGTACTAAGTCAAGGAGCAAGTGATGCCAAAGGTAGGTGGAAAGCACTACGCATATACCAAGAAAGGTAAGGCCGCTGCAGCAAAGGCTAAGGCCAAGATGAAGAGGGCCAAGAAGCGTGGCAAGTAAGGGCTTGTACGCAAACATTCACGCCAAGCGCAAGCGCATTAAGGCTGGCTCTGGCGAGAAGATGCGGAAAGCTGGGTCGAAGGGTGCGCCAACGGCTAAGGCATTCAAGCAGTCAGCTAAGACTGCCAACAAGCGGAAGAAAAAGTAAATGGCACTGTCCAACTATACTGAGTTAAAGGCGTCGGTCGCTGACTATCTAAACCGTAGCGACCTAACCGCTGCCATACCAGACTTCATCTCTCTGACTGAGGCGAAGCTAAAGCGGCGCTACAAGGACTTCAGCCCACTCTCAGCGTCAAATGCCAACAACTGGATACTTACCAGCTATCCTGACGTTTATCTCTATGGCGCGCTATTGGAGGCGTCTCCGTACCTTGTAGAAGACGAGCGTGTAAACGTATGGGCGCAGCTATATGCAGCCGCTGTAGGTACGTTGCGGGGTACGGTAGGGAACGCGGATTTTGATGATTATGACGGCTTGAAGCTGGCTGTCGGAGATTGGCTTGCTCGGGCAGACCTTGATGGCGTTGTGCCGCAGTTGATTAAGCTGGGTGAGGCCAAGCTATTCCGCAAGTTTGATGGCATGACGGCGCTCTCGGCAAGCAACACCACGAACTGGATTCTGACGAATCACCCTGATCTGTATCTATACGCATCTCTCTCTGAGGCTTCGCCGTATCTTGGGCAAGATGATCGGTTACAGGTCTGGAGGACGCTATACGAGGCTGAGATCGGCAAGATTCGCAAGCCTAAGTCTGGTGTTAATCTGGATGACTATGACGGACTCAAGGCGGCGATAGCGGATTGGTTAGAGCGGTATGACCTAGACGATGCTATTCCTGACTTTATTCAGTTAGCTGAGGCTAGAATTAAGCGGCGGGTACGCGACATTACACCGCTGACGGCAGTAGAAACCACCAACTGGATGCTTACCAACCACCCGGATGTATACCTATTTGGGTCATTGGTAGAGGCTATTCCGTACATCGGCAATGATGAGCGTATTCCGTTATGGCAGGCGAAGTATGACGCTGCCTTGTTGGAGGTTAGACGCCCTGACGCGGATACCAGCTTAGATAATTACGCGGGTCTAAAGGCTGCTATTGCAGATTGGCTAAATCGCCCTGATATTGACGAAATAATCCCTGAGTTTATCCAGCTTGCAGAAGCTAGGATTAAGCGCCGTGTGCGGGATATTGACGCACTATCAGACAGCAACACCACTAACTGGGTTCTTACCAATCACCCTGACGTGTATCTGTTCGGGGCGCTCGCAGAAGCATCCCCGTATCTTGGGAATGATGAGCGCAGCGTACTGTGGCAGACAAAGTATGAGGCCGCATTTGCTGAGGTGCGAAGGCCGGACGCGGATTCTAATCTATCTAATTATGATGGCTTAAAGTTCGCCGTGTCAGATTGGTTAAATCGCCCGGATCTTGATGAGACGGTGCCAGAGTTCATACGGCTCGCTGAGGCTCGGCTGCAGCGGCGATTTAGAGATGTCACTACGCTGTCCACTGGCAACACAACGAACTGGATGCTAACTAACCATCCTGATGTTTATTTGCATGGCGCTTTGTCTGAGGCCGCGCCATACCTTGGTGATGACCAAAGGGTGCTGGTGTGGCAGGGCAAATATGAATCTGCGCTGCTTGAAGTTAGGCGACCAGATACGGATACGTCTCTTAATACCTATACCGGGCTGAAGTTTGCAATTTCTGATTGGTTAGATAGACCCGACTTGGATGATATAATACCTCAGTTTATTGAGATGGCTGAGGCTCAAATGAGTCGTGATATCCGCCATTTTGAAATGGAAAATCGGGCTACTGCTGAAGTTGATGGGCAGTACCTGCAGCGCCCTAGTGATTGGGTAGAGACGATACGCCTGCACATTACTTCTGGCGGAACCAGAAATTTACAACTGTTATCTGCTGCGGCAATGGCAGATAAGCGTCAGGGTGTTGAGAACGCTACCGGCGAGCCAAGATATTACCGTCATGCGGAGCGCGGATTTGAGGTCTTTCCGACCGCTGACGGCACATACGAGGTAGAGCTTTTGTATTACCAGAAGATACCTGCATTGAGCGGAAGCAATGCAGACAACTGGTTGCTACTAAGCCACCCAGATGTTTATTTGTATGGTGCGCTTCTTCATGCAGCGCCGTACATTAAAGATGACCAGAGAGCGGCAACATGGGCGCAGTTGTACAGCGCAGCGTTGGCTCGCGTAAATGAAAGTGGAGCCAGCGCCTCGCAGTCTGGCACAGGCTTACAGCTAAAAGTTAGGGGATTAGGATGAGCTTTTCAGACTACCTTGAGGACAAGGTTCTCAATCATGTATTTGGTGGGACTTCATATACTGCGCCGACTACCTTGTACGTTGGCGTTTTCACCAGCGCAGCCAGTGATACTGGCCCGGGTACTGAGGTTTCTGGGAACGGATATGCCCGTCAGTCTGTGGCGTTTACGGTGTCTGGCACATCCCCAACAACAGCCACTAGCAGCGCCGCAGTGGAGTTTCCAGAGGCAACTGGCTCTTGGGGTACAGTAACCTATGCTGGGGTTTTTGATGCCTCTTCTGCCGGGAATATGCTGGCATGGGCGGAGCTTACTGATCCTGCTGACTTTGTGACGGCGCTGCCGAAGACGATCAGTACGGGCGATATATTGCGTATTTCTGCTGGCAATCTGAAGGTGACATTAGGCTAATGAGTACGATTACTACTAGATCGGGTAAGGGTTCTCCACTCACGCACAATGAGGTTGACGCCAATTTCACCAATCTGAATACGGACAAGTATCAGTCTGGTGATGACGTTACGTTTGGGTCGTTCACCTCCACAGGCATCGACGATAACGCCACAAGCACAAAGCTGACCGTTAGCGATACAGGCATTGATGTCACGGGTACTGCTTTAGCGCACGAAATTGAAATAGGTGACGGCTCTGCTGGGGGAACGTCAGAAATATTATTTAGCGACAATGTTAGTGCGCGTGGCAAGATACTGTACGACCATAGTAGTAACCCTGAGACAATGCTGTTGCAGACTACTGGTACAACTGCAATATCCATTGATAACGCTCAGAACGTAAGTATTCCGAACGGCAATGTTGGTATTGGGAATACGGAAACGTTTCAAACAGGTCAAAGTTTATCTGTTGGTGCTGGATCTTCTAATAGCGGCGTAACTATTTACTCAGGCACTGCAAGCCAAGGGCGTATTTATTTCGGAGATACGACAACAGGCGCTGGTCAGAGGGCTGGTCAGCTTTACTACGACCACAGCAATGACAGTATGTTTATAGCTACCGGAGGAGATAATCCAAGGGTAACTGTAAATTCCAGCGGCAATGTTGGTATTGGCACTACGAGTCCTGCTGGTAATTTCCACATCAATTCAGCGTCCGACACATATTTGTATATTGGTACTAGTAATGCAACTGCGGATGCAAGGATACAATTTAGAAACTCTGCGGGAACTGACGCAGGTGGGCTGTGGTATGCAACAAGCGGCAATAGTATGCGGTTCAGAACAAACTCTGCCGAACGTATGCGTATCGACTCTAGTGGCAACGTTGGTATTGGCACTGACAGTCCTCAACGTGTTCTTGTTTTAAGTAAAAGCGACAGTACGGGTGTTCAAACTCAGTATACAAATAGCACTACTGGTGTTGGCGCCAGCAATGGTTTCACTGTAGGCATAGATGGCTCAGAAAATGCAGAGTTATGGAATTTCCAAAACACTGACATGTTGTTTAGCACCAACGGCACAGAACGTATGCGTATTGATAGCTCTGGTAGCGTAGGCATTGGCACTTCTTCTCCAAATGCCAATGCTAAGTTTGAAGTAGTTTCTACAAACGCAGGGGCTGTTACAAATGTAATTCAACTTCGAAATGGAGATGCAACTGCTGGCTCAGGGGCAAAGCTACAGTTTTTAAACAGCACTGTTAATTATGCTACCGCAGGAACAAGTGAAATTACAGGAGTAAGATATAGCGGAAATTATAGCGCCTTAACATTTACCACTTATGGCCCAACGTCTTTAGTAGAGCGTATGCGGATTGATGGCGTTGGCAACGTCATTATCAAGCCATCAGGAAAGTTTTATCTGGAATCATCTTCTGGATTCAGCCCATTTTTGTCTGAAGCATCTAATGCGCTAACGGTTAGTACCAACAGCACAGAACGTATGCGTATCGACGCCAGCGGCAACGTTGGTATTGGTACGGATAGTCCCGGTTACCCGTTAGATGTTGTAGGTTCTATGAGAATCCGCCACGCTGGTAGTGATGATTTTGCAACCATAAGAGGGCCGGGCAACAGAAGTCTTAGAATTGATATAGACCCGAACAGCGACCTAGATTCATTTGTTGTTAGAGATCTTAGAGATGGATCAGAACGTTTTACGGTACAAGCTGGCGGCAGAGTTGGTATTGGCACTACGAGTCCCACTGCCCTTTTAACTCTTTCTTCTTCCTCAAATACAGAAATAAACATCATTGATGGGACAAGGACTTCAAAGATATTTACCCAGAACGGTGGTCGAGACTTACAAATACAAGCCAATCAAGACCTTATTATCAATGCTTCTGGTGGTACTAACGTTGGTATTGGTACGAATAGTCCTAGCCGCGATCTTCAAATCGGAACGCCCGGAAGCAGTGCCACGGCTGATATTTCTTTGCAAACAACCACCACTGGTACTGCTTCTATTTATATGGGAGATGGTACAGGTGTAGGTGAATACGCAGGCTTAATACGTTATTCAAACAATGATAACTCTTTGCGGCTTTGGACAAGTTCAGCAGAACGTATGCGTATCGACTCCAGCGGCAACTTGCTGGTTGGGACTACTTCTGCGAACGCACTGATTACGGCAGACAATGCCTCAAATACAGGCAATACTCTTCTCAGCTTAAAGGATTCAGGT
>Ga0255769_10000794_pt1 | contig 37111 bp, 40 predicted proteins | sample 041ome_9_FD_179637 | JGI IMG/M metagenome (GOLD analysis project Ga0255769, IMG submission 179637) | Coastal salt marsh microbial communities from the Groves Creek Marsh, Skidaway Island, Georgia - 041413US metaG (version 2) | ecosystem: Environmental > Aquatic > Marine > Intertidal zone > Salt...
CGCTCGAATTATGTTCCGATTAGATTTCGGAACGAATCAATTTCAACCAGTTAGCCGTAGAAAATAAAAGAGCAATTCCTTTTATAGATCGGCCTGTGTTTGGGTGGCCCGTTGCTTAATTCAATGAGTGAACGTTGCTCGGTGATAGCGTAATCGACTCTATCATCCCATTTAATTTCTTTGATTATTGGATGATAAATTCCCACGATGGTATTTGAACCCAAAGATTGATGCTCTTCATCCACTTGCACGAAAAACTCTTTCTCTTCACAGCAGTTTGGCAATGCTTTTTCATGCGCATCATCACAAGCACATGAGGTTTCTAACCATGCGACATTCACATCGGTAATCTGCCCTAAGCAATAGTGCAATTCCAAGCCATAACCCACTACTGAGAGTAGATAGAATATGGCAAATATGAATGCGGTTTTTCTCACAATGTGCTGTGCGAAGATAGTAGGTTAATCTCGGACCTTGCTATTTACGTGTTAAACCAAGTTAAAATGCTACTTATTCCTGAAAAACACCTGAATCGGAACGCCATGAAAGTCAAACTTTTCTCGCAGTTGATTTTCGATGAACCTTTTATATGGTTCCTTGACGTATTGAGGAAGGTTACAGTAAAAGGCAAAGGTTGGAGCATGGGTAGGCAATTGCTGGACATACTTCACCTTTATATACTTTCCTTTGGTAGCAGGCGGAGGCGTCCATTCTATGATCGGCAACATCACCTCATTCAACTTATTAGTCTTGATCCTTTGTGTTCTGCGCTTATACACATCCAAAGCAATTTGCAATGATTTATGAATTCGTTGCTTTTCGGTCACGGAAGTAAAAACGATTGGCACATCCGTAAATGGTGCAATCCTCCGTTTCAGCTCTTGCTCATATTCCAACGCGGAATTGGTCTCTTTTTGGATTAAATCCCATTTATTCACAAGGATGACTACTCCCTTGCGATTTTTCTCAATGAGACCGAAAATGTTGAGATCCTGCTGACCAATCCCCGCTTCGGCATCAATCATCAAAATACAGACATCTGAATTTTCGATCGACTTAATGGCGCGCATTACGGAGTAAAATTCCAGATCTTCATGCACTTTGGCCTTCTTTCGAATTCCTGCGGTATCTACTAGCGTGAACTCAAACCCGTATGCATTGTAATGAGTATCAATACTATCCCGAGTCGTCCCTGCGACTTCGGTAACAATATTCCTATCTACGCCAAGTAAGGCATTGACGAAAGATGATTTTCCTGCATTTGGTCGGCCAACCACGCTTATCCTTGGTAAATCTGATTCTTCCGGCTCCTCTTCAACAGGCAATAATTCGATAACCCGATCTAAAAGATCACCCGTTCCACCACCATTTATAGCCGATATCGGGAAAATTTCTTCAAATCCTAGCTCATAGAACTCGTAGCTATCAGGTTCTTTGTTTGGATTATCAATTTTATTAGCGCATAGAAGTACCGGTTTCGGGCTTGATCTCAATTTATGCGCAACATCACGATCTAGCTCGCTGATCCCATTTTGAGCATCAACTACAAAGAGGATAAGTGTTGCCTCATCCATTGCAATATCCACCTGCTTGGCGATCTCTTTCTCAAACCGATCATCGGTTTCTTTCACAAATCCTCCCGTATCAACAATGGTGAATTCTCGTCCACCCCAATCGCTGGTTCCATAATGTCGGTCGCGTGTTACTCCTGAGAATTCGTCTACGATGGCTTGTCGTCTACCAATGAGTCGATTAAAGAATGTTGACTTGCCCACATTAGGCCTTCCGATGATTGCTACAATTGCCATAAGAACTGCAAAAGTAGCTTTGTTTACGAGGCCGTTTTAAAAATTAATTTAGCATGTCCCCAACACAAACCAAAGTAACATCGTGTAGGGGTTTGAAATCAACAAATCAAAACCGAAATGAAACAAATTTTATTCACTTTAACTTTAGCATTGATCACATCCGTGGGATGGTCGCAATGCAGCATCGGCTATACGGCAAGCGTATCTGGCGATACTGTAACCTTAATTCCTTATGACTCTTCGAGTAGCATCTCATACAATGTTTGGGATGCTCCAGGCGGAAGTCCAAGTACACAATCATTATATGTAACCGATACTGCAACGGTTGTGTACAATACTCCTGGTACATATTCCATATGCGTAACACTTTATGATTCAGCATGGTCATGCAGCGACACATTTTGTGATAGCATTACCATTACTGGCTCTGGTGGGGGTAACCTATCCGGATCTGTCTCAACCACTAGCGAATCATGTGGCAATTGCAATGGAACGGCAACAGCATCTGTTTCTGGCGGTGTTGGCCCATATTTCTACTACTGGTCTAATGGCGATACATCCCAAGTTATTACTGGATTATGTACAGGTGCATATAGTGTTTCAATTTTTGACAGCAACGGAGACACTGCATTTGCTGGCGATAGCGTATATAATTCAGGTTCAAACTTGAATGTTAACCTAGGCGGAAATGTCAATGCCTGCGCTGGAGATTCAATAATGTTGGACGCAACATTAAACTTTGGAGTGAACACTTATCTATGGAGTAATGGTGCGACCACATCAACTATTGCAGTGACTCAATCAGGAATGTATGGTGTTACTGTTACCGATTCAAGCGGTTGTAGCGGATCTGACTCAGTTTTAGTGACTATCACTAACGGCCCTTCAATTACGGCCAGTGCTAACAACGAAACATGCGCCAGCTGTTGCAACGGAACTGCGAGTGTATCAGCTACTGGTAACGCACTTTACTATACTTGGAGCAACGGTTCGAATTCAACTGTGCTAACCGGTCTTTGCCCAGGAACGTATAGCGTAACTGTGGAAGACACATTGACGGGATGTACTTCATCTACGAGCGTTACAGTTAACGCATATGTGGCAAGCTGTTATTTCTTATCAGGTATTGTGGATCAAGGGGATGACACCAGAGTTTATCTCATTCAAGAAGACAGTGGATCCCTTTCCGCGGTTGACAGTTCAACTACTGATGCAACTGGACTCTACATGTTCAGCAATGTGTGCAATGGAACATATTATGTGAAGGCTGCATTAGATACGAGCCACATCTACTACACCGCATTTTTACCAACATACTACGATAGTGCAGCGCTTTGGAGTGGTGCAACTGCCATAGTCGTTAATAACGCAAGCAACTACAGCGTTGATATCGAAATGATTGCTGGAACAAATTCTGGTGGTGCTGGATTCATCGGTGGTCTAATTTCTCAAGGCGCTAATCGTGGTGAGGGCGACCCTGTAATTGGAGCCTATGTTGTTGCTTATAACGAGGATGGAACTGTTGCGGCATTCGATCGTACCGATGCAAATGGCGCTTATGAACTGTCGAATCTTGCCCTTGGCACATATGAGGTATATGCGGATGTATTGAATAAAACTGCTTATCCACATCAGGTTACCTTAAGTGAAGAAACCTTTGAATCAACAAATCGAGACTTTGAGGTCATTGGATCTATCATAAAGCCCATTGCACCGACTGGGTTGAATGAAATGAGTGTTTCAGGTTTCAATGTATATCCAAACCCAACAGATGGCTTAATCACCATCCAATCAGGAACAATGGAAGTAAGTGCTGTGAATGTATTAAGCCTATTGGGAGAGAGAGTGATGACAATTAATACTGCGAATCAATCTCAAAACATTGCCCTGGACTTAAGCAACCTAGCTTCTGGATCATACATACTCGAGATGAATGGTGAAAACTTCGCTGCCCATCAATCAATCATCATGAAGTGATTGAACCACTAACAATAGATTAACTTGAACGGGAGGATTCACCTAGTTGTGAATCCTCCTTTTCTATTTTTTATGGCAGTCACATCGGCACTCATAGAACGTTGTATAAAGAACGAGCGCAAAGCACAATTTGAGCTGTATAAGGAGTGTTATGGAATGATGATGCAAATATGTCTGCGTTATCTATCCAACACGGATGACGCCAAAGCACTGGTTAATCAGGCATTTTTAAAAGTCTGCGATAAAATTGAAACGTATCGATCAGAACTTGGCTTTGAACACTGGGTCAAGCGGATCACGATCAACACGGCTATCGATGATTATCGTAGGTCAAAATCGAAGAGAGATCATTTCGACACGCGAGACATGAACGAAAGCTATTGGGAATCACAAATGACAAGTGTGAACCTTGGAGAAGCAGAAATGAATGCAGAATCACTGCGCGCATTGATACACACATTACCACCAATCAGTCAGCAGGTTTTTAACCTCTGTGTGCTTGATGGATATGATTATACAGAAGTATCAGAAATGCTTGGTGTAACGGAATCGACCTGCAGATGGCATGTTCATTTCGCAAGAAAAAAATTACAAGAGTTGGTGAAAATCACCTTCGAAAATGAAAAACAAGATTTACTATGAGTGGATCCAATGATAATTTAAAAAGCATGTTCCAAGAGGCTTTTGCGGCTGAGCAAATTCCTGTGGATATGGGAGCATGGGGGCAAATGGAAATGCTATTGGACAAACGGAAGCCTCTTGGTTTTGCTTTTTGGACGTGGATTCCTGCAATATTCATTGCGGCCGGATTGGCGTCTTGGTTGGCATTCACCTCATTCCAAGTGGAGATTTATCAGCCTCGAAATTCAAATACGAGTTTCGAAGCCCTCAACATTATTGCCCAGTGCGACAGCCAGCATTTATGGGAAAGTGAATCACTAAATGATTCGAAAAAAGAATCCGAACAATCCAAATTCTATAAAGCTTCCGATTTAGCAGATGTGGATGATGAATCGGTTGATACAAGCCCTGTTAAGTCCACTGCTATTTCCAACGTTTCAAGCAATAAAGCCTTGGTCAACGCAATCGATGATAAGACCGAACAATTAGATGACAATCTTCTTACCTCAAACAACGCAAATTCTGCTGTAAATCTATCAGAAGAAGTGGAAGATCGGGATGATGGCCCTATGCAAATGGAACCCACATCGACCAACAATGAAATCATCATAGTTGAGCAGGACGACTTTGCATCTAAAACAGCTATTGTAAACAATGGAGCAAAACCAATTATCGCGACTGATGAAAGACTGGACATTCGAAAAATGCCTTTGGCTCATCTTTCGAGATTTGACTCTGCCGGAACTTTATTGAACGTTGATTCCAAGCCAATAACAGCGAAGACCGAGTATTTACCCTCGATTTACATCAAGGCGGGGGTGAACAAATCCTTCGATTCCTTCACTCCATACTCTGGTTTTGGGCAAACTGTTGGAATTGGATACATGAGGCAAATTAAACACCATCTGATACTAAGCGGAGAGTTAAATGGATCAAGACTTCATGTTGGAGATACTGCGATGATATCAGGAGAAACCGCATATGGGTTCAAAAGATTTCAAAACGAATATGTGGTAACCACCACGGAACTCATTCGATTCAATGCGACCTTAATGGCACATTATCGCATGAAGCGTTTCTATGTTGGAGGAGGCTTGCAACCTTGGATCTTGTGTGGGTTGAAAAACACCACTGAACAAGTAGTTGAGAATACGGAAACATCCACACCTGTAGAAACTACTGAAGGCTATTTTCAATGGGATCGTTACAACAGAACCGGCTTGAATGCTGTGGTAGACGCTCAGTACCAAATAATGGACGATACGTTTATTGGAATTCGAGGAGCTTATGGGGTTACAAATTCACTCAATGTGGATTACAAAGCCATTCGCTTACTTGAAATCCAGGCTTACCTAAAACTTAACATTCGATAATATGAATCGATTCAAAAATATTCTTCTAGCAGTGACAGGACTTTTCCTGCTCACGCAATGCGATCCATACGAGTTGCCAGAACCCGCTGGTTCTAATGAACCAGTGTTTTTCGTACAAGGGCAATTGAATGCAGAAATGATCGATTGGCAATCCGATGGAGAAACATTTCTTGCTGAGGGCAGCATTCGGAGCCTAGGCAATGATGTTTACGGCTTCACCAGTACATTGAAAGACGCAAGTTGCGAAGCAGAAAGTTGCGGCCCTTATTTACAGATTACACTTCGCGGAACCGAGCAATACCAAGAGAGTGTGGAGACTAAGGCGTATCCATATCGATTTCTTCACATGCCAATTCCGGTTGATATTTATTCCATAGAATTAACGCCAGAAGCGAATACCAATTTGATAAGCTGCGAGTGGGTTATTGACTCTTCTGAAACATACATTACGAATGGTTCGGAACCATTGACTTTGGAAAGGGACCAAAACGATCCTTCGAGTATTCACGTTCAATTAACCTCTACCCATGTTGGAGGTTGCATCACTCAAATTGAAGATTTCGTCTATCTCCCGCATCATGGATGCAGCGCCCAAATTACCACCAAACAGTTGGGTGGATTGAGCCATCAATTGTTTGAAGCAATGGCAGAAGGCAGCACCGCGTTCAGCTATGCTTGGAGTTTTGAAAGTGGACCAACGGCCTCTTCTCAAGAAGTGAATTATCAATTCAACTCGGTACCTGCGGATGGTATTGAGACAGTGTTGCTTGCAGTGGACGGCAACGGATGCAGGGCACAAAATGTTAGAAACCAAGTGGTGGATAGCAGCGCAGCATGCAACATCAACTTCTCATACGAAGTAGAAACCACAATCTTCACTCCACCTTTCACTCCTGGTCAAGACCTAGGAACGGTTGAAATAGTATATGCTGATGAAATGGGTAATCTATTTCGCTCGGAAATCGTGGAACAACCCGATTGGACATCCTACAAAATCATCGATATTCAAAATGACTATGTGGATCCTCTCACTGGGCAAATGTTTTCTTACAGCATAGCAGAAATCGAATTTTCGGTGCGATTAGAAAACGCAGTGGCTGGCAATAAGGAGTTTAGAAATTGTAAGGCGGTATTACCAATCCGTTGATCAGTAGCCGTATTTTCTCAATTTGCGGTCATCATCCCGCCAATCCTTATCCACCTTCACAAAGGTTTCTAAGAATATTTTCTTCCCGAAAAAGCGTTCCATGTCTTTTCGGGCATCCGTTCCTACTCGTTTGATCATGGACCCACCCTTTCCAATGATGATGCTCTTTTGTGTGTCTCTCGCCACGATGATGATGGCACGAATTCGAATGATGTCTTCTTGCTCCTGAAAGCCTTCTACTTCTATCTGCACCGAATATGGAATCTCTTGCTTATACAGGGTTAGGATTTTTTCGCGGATGATTTCAGATACAATGAAGCGCTCATTTTTATCTGTGAGCTGGTCTTTCGGATACCATTCTGGACCTTCAGGAATAAGCGCTTGAATGATTCGAAACAACTCTGGAATATTGAACTTCTCCGTGACTGAAAGAGGGAAAACCTTCTTCGCTTTTGGGAACATTTCCGACCAATAGGCCATATCCGAATCTAATAGCTCTTGATCACCCGTATCGATTTTATTGATGGCTACGATTAGGGGTGTATCAGATGCTTGAAGTTTCTCGATCACCCGTTCATCCTTGAAATCGCGATCGCCTAATTCAGCCATAAAGAGAAAAACATCTGCATCAACCAGTGCTTCTTTCACAAAGCCCATCATGCTCTCTTGCATTTTGTAGGCCGGCTTGATCACACCAGGAGTATCCGAAAACACAATTTGATATTCCGCATCATTATAGATACCAAATATTCGATGTCTGGTCGTTTGCGCTTTTGGATTGATGATGGCTAGTTTCTCCCCGATCAAAGCATTCAAGAGAGAGGATTTACCCACGTTTGGGTTACCAATAATATTTACGAATCCCGAGTGGTGCGTCATTATACCCGTTCAATTATTGTCGCATATCCCTGTCCCACTCCTATGCACATGGCTACCAAGGCATATTCCCGCTGTTGTTTGTGTAACTCAATGGCCGCAGATTGAAGTATGCGTGACCCTGTCATTCCGAGTGGGTGACCTATGGCGATGGCTCCGCCATTTGGATTGATTCGTTCATCGTCATCGTCCACTCCCAATTGGCGTGTGCACGACAAGGTTTGAACTGCGAATGCCTCATTGAACTCTAGAATATCCATATCGTCCATGGTTAACCCGGCTCGCTTTAACGCCAATTTCGAAGCTTCAACTGGACCTATTCCCATGATGCGTGGTTCAACACCCGAAACTCCGGATGATACAATGCGTGCTTTTGGCGTAAGGTTATGTTTCTTCAATCCATCTTCACTGGCTATGAGCATTGCAGCAGCGCCATCGTTCAATCCAGAAGCATTTCCAGCAGTTACACTGCCGCCTTCTTTTTTGAAAGCTGCCCGTAATCCAGACAATGCCTCCATAGTAGAATTCCCTTTAATGAATTCATCGTGTTCGAAAATCAATGCTTCTTGCTTTCTGCGCGGAATACTTACAGGCACAATCTCTTCTGCTAATCGACCTGACTGTTGAGCAGCATAAGCCTTCTGTTGAGACCAGAGGGCAAATTGGTCCTGAGCTTCTCTTGAAACCCCAAACTGCTCTGCTAAATTTTCTGCGGTTTCGCCCATGGCATGTGTTCCATACAATGCATGCATTTTGGGGTTTACAAATCTCCATCCGAAACTCGAATCGTACAATTTGCTATCATTTCCAAAGGGTTTGGACGCCTTGCTCATCACCCATGGTCCACGAGTCATATGCTCGACACCACCTGTAACAAACAAATCCCCTTCATTGGCTGCAATTGCTCTGCGCGCGTGAATGGCAGCACTCATTCCCGAACTGCATAATCTATTCACGGTTTCTCCGGGCACTTTCCAAGGCATACCTGCCAATAGGAGAGCCATTCGAGCTACGTTACGATTGTCTTCACCGGCCTGATTGGCGCAACCCAGAATCACATCATCCACCATTTCCCAATCTACACCTTCATTGCGCTTCATCAATTCTTGAATGACCAACGCAGCCAAATCATCTGTTCGAACCGGTGAAAGTGTTCCTTGAAATTTCCCAACTGGGGTTCTGATGCCATCTACTATATATGCGTCTCTCATGCGTTCTGAATTTTTCGGTCTGCGAAGATCGCAGAATCTAGTTGGCTAACCTAACATTATCCTAGAACAATGCCATTGTCATTATTATCTAAGGCATCAATTTTCTATGTTTTAGGAATTGGATATTCGATAATCCTTTGAATATTTAGGGTTGAGTATTGAGTATTGAAAATTCCTCAAAGGGATTCTTCTCTTCCTTTTTTGCTTGACCAAAAAAGAAGCAAAAAAGTCAAGCCCCATTCAAGACAATTTTTTCTGTGCGAATGCTCGACACAGAAAAACCACGGTTCTGAATTTTAATCACCAGCGTGGCCGAGGTTGGTGAAGCTGGAAAGGTTCGTATCCCACGGGTTAAGTGGTCACTGCAGTGGCCCCAAATTCAGCCCGCTATTGTTGAGAATGGGGCGAGAGGTAACATTCAACATTGGGGTTACTATGGCTACTTCGAAATTGGAAATTCGGAGTACATTATTCGATATTCAATCTTTACTCGCCCTTCTACCTTGAACCTTCGACTTCGCTCAGGTATCTCTGCAGCACGGACTCCATTGATCATTTAAATTGTGCATTGAATATTCCTTACACCATCCACTCCTTGCTTGTTCGATAAACGGTGCCTTTAAAAAGTGCCACAACCTTATCATTTTGGTTTTTGATAGTAATATGATAAACACCGATTTTATTGGAAAGGCTCATTTCTTCGGCAATGGCAGTGATCACATCTCCTTCTTTCAATGATTCGGTATGAGAGATTGATGTTTCTACCGAAACTGACATCCTACCGTGACCGTTGGATGCAAATGCCAAAGCTGAATCGGCCAAAGCATAGGTAATGCCTCCATGAGCAATGTCAAAGCCATTGAGCATTTCTTTGCGAATTGTCATTTTTAATTCTGACGATCCTGCCCCGTCTTGTATTCGCTCAATGCCCAGCCATTGACTAAATGGATCATTGTTATACATCCGATCCACAACCTTGCTGGCTTTTACTTTAGCATCCATAAACTGACATTTCCACAAAGAAAGCCAATTGCTCTATTTCAAAACCGTAATGGTACCATTGAGGTAATGACGAATTTCATTTTTATCTATAAAAGTTCCGTCATAGGAGTAAACGCTTGAGTTTTCTGAATCGATCCATGGAATGGAAAGTGGAACATTCCATTCGGTAACCTGCTCAATTTCATTGCCCCATCTATCTCGAATGGTAATCAACATCGATTCAATGCCTTCTCCTTTTACAATAAACTCATCATTCACTCCGTCTCCATCAGGAGAATATGCGCTAGGTACATACAGCGATACAATTGGTTCAACCACCAGCATACGACTAGTATCGGCAGTACAACCAAATCTGTTTTCAACCTCAAGCTTGACACTATACCTACCCGTATCTCTCAGAAATTCATACTCAGGATTTTTTTCGGAAGAAATAAAAACACTGTCAATTGACCAGAACCAAGAAGTCGCGTTTTCTGAGCTATCTAAAAATACGACCCTTGTTTCTAGGGCTTGAATTGGATTTGGGTTGTAACCAAATTCTGCGTGTACCGTTTCTGGATATACTTCTACCATTTGTCGAGTTGAGTCTTCACAACCTTTATCAGAAACTATGGTCAGAATCACTTCTATATCGCCCGGTTTTGAAAATGTGAGTTTCAAATTCTGACTATCGAGATTAAGTGAGTCACTGATATTCCAATTCCAACTGCTAATAGACCCTGAAACAATGCTAGACTTATCCTGGAAATGTGTTGGATTACCTATACAGGCCGGTTCCGAAATAAAGCCTGCTTTGGGCAATGGATGAACGATAGCGGATTTTGAAATTTCATCTGTTACAATGTTACTAGCCTCTGCAAGCAAGGTTACCTGATACGAACCTCCAAATGAATATGTATGGACGGGATTTATTTCGCTTGAAGTAAAGCCGTCTCCAAAATCCCAACTGTATCCAGTTATTTCACCAATAAATGGAGGTTTGGTCAAATTCGTGAACTGTACGGTTAATCCGCAAGAATCAGAAACACTAAAGTCCGGATAAGGTGGCGGAAAATTGACAAAGGACTTTGACATGGAATCTTGGCAGCCAGAATCATTGGTAACGATTAGTGTGGCATTAAATACTCCAAAACTGTCATAGGTATGTGTTGGATTCTCAATAATGGATGTTGCGCCATCTCCAAAATCCCATTGGTAGTTTACGATGGAACTGTTGCTGGCCATCGAACCATTATTAAAGACTGCTGCTAAAAGATTGGTGTCAAAAAGAACATCAAAATCAGCAGTAACATCACTCTCGGATATTACTATTTCAAAATCAGTGGTGCATGTAAATGTTGTAGTTTGACATGTGAAGGTATCTCCAGCGCTCGGGCTATTGATGTACAATACTCTATTCGAATCTCCAGTATTCCAAGCATATGAGTCAAAACCTTCTGGGGCATTTAAATTGAGAACTAACACGGGAATAAAGAACCTTCATTTACTATTATTTAAGGGTAATTAGGAATCAGGTCTAATATAATAGTAATTCCTGAATAAAACAAAGGTTTTACTGGGTTTCAAATACTATCATTTGGAGTATACTCTAAAATGATAATGATTGAGGTTATCCCCCAACTCTAAAAACCTGACTTCGATATATAAACCACCCATTTTCAAACCCAATGAAAAGGTTTGAATCGGTTTACAAAGAAATACCCACCACCCCCTCTTTAGGTGGTTTTCTCGTTGATATTTTATTAAGGGGTCGGAGGTGAATGTAATGCTCCCCGAAATTAAGGCAGGCAGTTAAGATAGGAAAACACCTAATTTTAATACCTGAACAATGAAAACAACAAGACGAAAGTTTACGAGTAAATTCAAGACCAAAGTGGTTTTGGAAGCATTAAAAGAGCGCGAGACAATCCACCAGCTTGCGGCTCGTTATGAGATCCACCCAACCCAAATCAGTATGTGGAAGCGGCAATTTTTAGATTCTGCAGAGGGTGTTTTTGAGGGTGATGTCAAGCCAGTCTCGAAGTCCGCAGAAGAGGACCATGAGAAGCTTTACAAGAAAATCGGAAGGCTTCAAATGGAGGTAGATTTTCTAAAAAAAAGTTTGGGCGAGGACTAAGCATTTATCAAAAACGCAAGATGGTAAATCACGAACACAAAACCCTGAGCATATCACACCAGTGTGAACTGTTGGGCATCCATAGAAGTGGCATGTATTACAAGCCACGGAGCGAGAGTACATTGAATCTGTATTTGATGAAATTGATCGACCAAACAATCTTTGATCGACCGTTTTATGGAGTCCGCAGGATGACAGATCATATGAGGCATTCTGGCCACATGGTTAATGAAAAACGCATTGCTCGATCGTATAAACTCATGGACATTCGGGTGGTATATCCCAGAAAAAACACCTCCAAACCAGACAAAGGGCATAAGAAATATCCCTACTTGCTCAAAGGACTGAAAATCGAGCGAATCAACCAGGTATGGGCAACAGACATAACCTGGATCCCCATGAAACAAGGCTTTATGTATATGATGGCCATTATCGATCTCAAAAGTCGATATGTGCTGAACTGGAGCATATCTAACACGATGGATGCCGCGTGGTGTACAGAGGTTCTCAAAGAAACCATAAACATGCACGGTTGCCCGGAAATATTCAACACAGATCAGGGAAGCCAGTTCACCTCATTAATGTTCACTGATCTGCTCAAGGAAAATGACATTGCAATCTCTATGGATGGCAAAGGACGGGCAATCGACAATGTGTTTATCGAACGTTTGTGGAGAAGCGTGAAGGTCGAATATGTCTATCTAAACCCTGCCAATGGCGGAGTCGCACTTTATAAGGGAATCAAGGAATATATAGACTTTTACAACAACCAAAGACCTCATCAATCACTCGACTATGAAACTCCCAATCAAGTTTATCAATCACTAAGAAAAGCTGCCTAAATAATGAACCAAATCATATCTTAACTTTGACTGATTCCTGTCCTAAAGATGGGGGGTATTACACTTCTCTGCAGCCGGCACAGCGATTACCGCACACTGTGCGTGTTGAATTACACCAGATGCAACACTTCCCAGCATCACTTCTTTAAGTCCGCTTGCCCCTGTTGTCCCCATGACGATCAATTCAGCTTTATGAATATTGGCCATTCTAGCAATAGTTCCTATGGCCTCGCCATATTCAGATACAGTTTGAATCTCAGGACATTTATCACCAAACCTGCTTTTCAGCATGGCAAGTTCCTCAGCCAATGCCTCAACAGAACCTTCATGTAAAATTTCACTTAACGAAATCATTGAAGCGCTCGAAGCTCTTGGCTCTAAGTATGTGTTCAGTAAAATATATTTCGCACGGTTTCCGAATAGGGTATGGGCATATTCAAATGCTTTTTGCGCGGTTTCCGAGAAATCGGTCGGTATAAGTATTGTGTTCATTGATATTGTATTATGAAACTAATCTTGAAAATGGGGAAAAATCACTTTTGTATTCTTCAATTTTTACGGATAAAACGGGAACCTCCGCGTGGTTCACAACGCTTTCTGTTTGACTACCATAAAAGAAGCGCGATAAACCTGTTCGGCCGTGCGTTTCCATAGCAATGGCATCAGCCTCAGCGAGTTCTGCGGCAAAGCTAATTCCTGCGTTCACCGTTGTTTCGTTTATCACATGCACTGAGCAATTTGGAAGTTTCCATTCATCTCTAAAGTCTTGAATAAGTCTGTTTGTCTGTTCAGTAGATTCAAAATGATCAGGAGTAATTACCTTGACCAGGTGCACATGAGCATCAAAGAGCTTAATGAAACGAAATAGTTTAGTAAAGTTATCCTTGGCCTCGCCATAAAAATTGGAGGCGAAGATGATATTCTTAAGGTCGAAATTCTCATGTCGATTCTTTACTGTAAGTACCGGACATTCCGCCAATCTCACCACTTTTTCAGTATTGGAACCAATGAACAACTCATGGGCCCCACTATCGCCATGTGAACCCATTACGATAAGATCCATTTCATGTTCTTTGGCCTGTGAAGCAATCGTGTCGTATACCCCATCGTATTGAATTACCTCTACTGCATTCACACCTTTCATGAATGGCTTGGCGAATAATTCACCAAATCTTTTTCTCACCAACTTCATCCAAAAGATTCCTTCAGCAGCATCTGCATAAGATTGAAAAGAGTCATTTCTGTCATAAACAGGAATATCCAGTATATGCAGCATATATAATCGAGCGCCTGTGCGCTTAGCAATATTGGCTGCAACTTCAGCTGCATGCTCAGCACACTCGCTAAAGTCTGTTGGAACTAAAATCTTTTTCATTTGGCTTGAATTTGATGCAAATATTGTATGGGGCAAGCTACTAATTATTGACCTGCCTCAATAGTAATGTTGATTTAACGCACTAGGCTATATTTCCAAGGCCTCGAGGCCAAGACATCATTCTAATTTTTTCTTTAGACGATTCCAATGCTTCCAATTCGATAGTATCCAAGGAAAGAATCAACGGTATATACTTATATACTGTCCATTTGAGATTTGCACCGGTGCACTGTAGAATATTTCTTCACTGGGATGATAAATGCTCAATGGCATCACTTCTGATTGAGGCTCCAAAAGCCTTTGAAACACAGTCACCGCAGCATTTGAGGCAGCATAAAAACTTGCTCCCTGGGTTTCCTTGATGCGGTGCGCTGCTCGCCTTGTTTCGTAAATACAATCAGCAATCAAACCATCACTAAGTAGACGTCTAACAGGTATATTCCTTATAAATGTATTGCTGATTAATGGCACAGAAGTTTCGCCATGCTCACCGACAACGAGTGTTTCAATCTCACTGGCATCAATTCCAGTCACTAAAGAAAATTGATAGGTAAGTCTCAATGTTTCAAGGATAGTACCGATACCAATGACATTATCATTTGATAACTTGGTTTGTTTCAGAATCTCCAACGCAACGACATCCACAGGATTTGAAATGGTTATAATGATAGGGTTTTTAGCCGGTTTAAAACGAGCAAAAACCGACTTAACCATCTCCAAGTTTTGATCCAAAGCGTAGGCACGATTTTGATTTAAAGGAATCGAAATTCCTGCGCTGTAAAAAATGAAATCAGAATAGTTAAAAAGTTGATCATCATTCCAATGGATTTGATGTCGCTTAGTTAACATACTAGTGTGACCCAAATCCATCATGCTACCAGATACGTTGTTAGAAGGATCAACAATGTTTATCCTAAACCTCCGGTGATGTTCCTGCAGGAGAACATTCAATATACATCTGCCAACATTTCCAAAGCCTACTAAAGTGATGTTGATATGTGAATATGGTCTCATAGCAGGGTGATTTTAACCAAAACAAGTTGAAAATCAGACCAATTCCCATGATGTAAATCAATTCACTGGGCGACTTAAATCAGATATGGCCACCTTCCGCCAAACGCTTCAGCTTTATCGTATCCTTAATAACAATGGCTCTACCGTCATTAGAAATGATTCCTTCACTCTTAAAATCACTCAGGGTTCTAATCAATGATTCAGTAGCAATTCCAGTATAACCAGCCAGCTCTTCGCGTGAAATCGATAATCCAATGTCATTCTTTTCATCTCCATATTTCTGATAAATATGATTCAAGACAAAGGCAACTCGTTCGCGAACATTGCCATAGGCCAACTTGAGAAGTCTATCCTCTTGTTCTACAATATTTCGCGAAAGAATTTTGATGAAATTATTTGAAATCTCTCTGTTAGAGTGAATCAACTCTTTAAACTGCTCCACTGGAATAGAAACCAATTCCGCATCCTCAATGGCGCTCGCCTCCTCCTGATACGAGCTATTCTCTAATAGTGCAAGATGGCCCAAAAACTCTCCTTCACTACATATAGAAGTGATGAACTCCTTTCCATAATCGCTGATTCTGCTGAGCTTAACCTTACCTGATTTGATATAGTAGAGAGCATGGGGATATTCCCCTTCTCGGTAAATCGTATCTTTCTTTTTGTACAGTCGAGTATTGCGATCAGATATTAATTCATCAAAACTTAAGATCTGAGAAACCTCATCCATGAATGTCTGGATGCTGTTCTGTTCGGGTTTTGAAACTGTCGCGTTGAGCTTTTCGGACTTTGATAATCGCAACTCAATGGCATTCATGAGTTCCGTTTCGTCAAATGGCTTAGTGAGATAGTCGTCCGCTCCAAGATTCATACCCTTTCTAAAATCAGATTGCTCAGCTTTGGCGGTGAGAAAAATGAACGGAATGCTGGAGGTTTTTGGGTTTTTATTCAAAATGTGCAATACACCATACCCATCCAATTCGGGCATCATAATGTCACATATGATTAAATCGAAATCTCCCTTAATGGCTTTTTCCGCGCCTACCTTGCCATTTTCCGCAGTTTCCATTTCATAGCCTGCAAGTTCCAAAATCTCTGCGGTATTCTCCCTCACATTCTCGTTATCCTCTATAAGCAGAATTCGTTTCATGTTATTTTTTTAGCTAGGTAATATGACTGTAAAAGTAGTGCCTTCATCGGCAGCACTGTGAAAGGATATTTCTCCTGAAAGCATTTCGATGTAACGTTTTACAATGCTAAGTCCTAGACCCGTTCCCTCTAGGTTCACAGCATTTTTCGCCCTAAAAAACCGACTAAAAAGATTAGCCTGATCTTCTAATGGAATACCAATTCCATGATCTTTAACTACCAATTCCATTCGGTGTGTTTCGACCTTGATTATTACATTGATCTGCGCATCGGAAGGAGAGTATTTTGACGCATTGCTCATCAAATTGCTCAGGATAATTCTAAACATATTTTGATCCGTTTGCGCCATCTCCAATCCTGAATAGTTGAGTTCAATCCGCTGCCCTGGCTTCGCTACCTCTTGGTGTTGTTCCACAATTTCATCCACCAATTCTTTAATATTAAGCTTATTCAGATTGACACTTACCTTGCCCGCTTCTACCTTTTCAAGGGAGAGAAAATCGTTCAAAATACTGGTCAAATGCCTGACAGAGCCACGAATGCGCTGGTAATGCTTATCCTTCTTGTCCTGCACCCCGGCTATATCGTACTTTTCAATGAGGGATAATGAACTCAGCACGGTACTTAAAGGTGTTCGAAACTCATGAGAAGCCATACTCACAAATCTAGATTTGAGCTCGTTGAGTTGTTTCTCTTTTTCTAAGGAAGCTAGCGTTTTCTCCTCCGCTAGTTTTTGTGGGGTAATGTTCTGTTCAACTAATAAAATCCGATCGATTTCTCCGTGTTCATTCTCAAGACCTACGGTATTAATCAAATAATATTGATTCAAGTTTTTCAATTCGAAGCTTTGGTTTTTCCCGTCTAAAACTTGATTGAAACAAACCATCAATTCGTCTCGCTTTGACTCCGGAACATACTGCAAATAGCTTTTGCCTACCAATCGATCTGAGTTCATATTCAATCGATCGAATACCTCTCCTTCCACAAATACATATTCGAATTTTGCGTTTAAAACGTTGATTGTTCCGTTGGGGAAATTTTTGGCAATGGAACGGTATAATTGCTGTGAGTCTCGAAGTTCTTTCGTTCGTTTCTTAACGCGTTTTTCGAGGTTCTTATTCATCATGCTGATCTCAGCCTCTTGCTGCTTGCGCTCTGTAACATCCATAATGAGCGCCATAACCATTAAATCTTCCCCATCGCGATAATAATTCAAGCTAATTTCGATAGGCACAGAGGTTCCATCCTTGCGGACCCCGATTAAGTCATACCCTTTTCCCATAGGGCGTTTATGCGGGGTTTCAGTATAATTTTCACGATGCGTAACATGCTTGGCGCGCAAATGCTTCGGCAAGAGGTCATCAACGTTAAGGCTCTTCAGTTCTTCATGATCGTAGCCAAAAATCTCCGAAACCCTCGGATTCACCAATTTAATGCTCCCATTAGCACTTGCCACTAGCAATCCTTCAGTAGCTGTTTCGAAAAGAAGCGCATAAAGCTTATTATCTCTATCCTGCATTGTTTAATGCTAGTGTAGTTCGCTTATCTGTTTTTTAAACTTGTTGATGATATCAGTTTCAACATCCGTAACAGGTGGAAAAGAATGGGCAACATCTTGAATCAAATAGATGAAGTATTCTTTTAGTTGTTCTGTTAGATGATTGCTCCCTAGTTTGATAAAACGCATGCCTTCATCAAAGCCCTCGTTCAGTCCTGGTTTGGATTTTTTAAGCACCGAAAAAATGATTTCGGTTACGTCATATTCTTGGCAATACTGATTGGACCAATCTTCAATCAACAAATGAAGCTCGCGTTCTTCAGAGGCTTGTATTTCTCCATCTGCCTTAGCCGCAGCATAAGCGATGATACCGAGTCCATAAAAAAGATGTTGGCGTGCGTCCATGTTTCCAAATTTATTGGTTTCAATTGTTGACGCCTAAGGTAAAACCTATTCTCGATTAAATCGTCATGCTAAAAACCTGAGTGTTGGGATTGTTGCGCAACAATCTCTGATCCAATGCCATGCAAATATTTCAAACGAATGGCCTTCCTTGCTTCGTCACTTTAAATTGATTGGCAGACCTTAAAATCAAATGGTCATTTTCCAATTCCAATAGTTGTCTATTTGTGGTTTCCGAACTAAGCTCGATACTCGGCAGTTCTGCTTTGAAATGACACATGATATCTAAAACTAATTGCCGAATCAAAAGATCTTCCTCCGTTTGGATGTGACCGCGAAAAATTGGAAACCGCCCTTCCTTAACTCGACTCATATACTCCTCAACCGTCTTTACATTTTGACCAAAACCAGTCCAGGTATCCCCGATGCTGGACACACCCAGGCCAACCATCAGTTTGCTCGGTTGTGTTGTGTAACCCATAAAATTTCTGTGCAAATTGCCCGAGCGATATGCTACCGTAAGCTCATCATCTGGTAGGGCAAAATGATCCATGCCGATTTCGACATATCCAGCCGCCTTCAGCAAAAATTTACCCTTGACATACATAGTATGTTTTACTTCTGGATCAGGCAGATCCTTTTCAGTAAATAATCTTGCCCACAGTACACCAACCATTCAAAGTGAAATTCAAGCAAACTTCGTTACACCGGAATGGTAGCTTTATGCCCATATAAAAGGCCTGTACAAGGTCAAGGCGTATTTTTAACAATCAACTAATAGTTATGTCTAAAACCTTCAAGCACAAAAGCGATTCAGAAGTAGTGATATCTGAATTGATGTCGCCATCGCATTCCAATTTTAGTGGTAAAATTCATGGCGGATACATTCTATCCATGATGGATTCCGTGGCCTTTGCCTGCGCTTCAAAGCACAGTGGTTATTACTGCGTCACCGCATCGGTGAACACGGTTGACTTTCTAGCCCCGATTGAAGTTGGAGAACTGGTTTCTATGCGATCCATGATCAACTATGTAGGCACAAGTTCAATGGTGGTCGGTATTCGAGTGGAAGCGGAAAACATTCAAACAGGAAAGGTCAAGCATTGCAATTCTAGCTACTTCACTATGGTAGCTAAAAATGACCAAGGGAAAAATGTCGAAGTACCAGGATTGATATTAGAAAGTGCCGAGGACGTGAGGCGATTTTTACGAAGCATTGAACGAATGACCGTTAAAATACAGCGATCGATAAAATACAGCCAAGATTCGTTTGACCTGGACCAACATCGCGCTGAGCTTGAAGGATATAAAGTACAAGTAGAAATTTAATACGTTTCGGAAAAAGGCCTAACTTATCGCCAAACCTATTACTAATGAGATCCTTACCATTATACCTTATTGGACTATTCCTTTGCACATCGCTTTTAGCAACTGCACAAACTCAAGTTCGATTCTTCACAACCATGGGGAACTTTGACGTGGAAATGTCCGACACACTTACACCCATTACCTCAGGAAACTTCATCGACCTCGTAGATTCTGGGTATTACGATGGAATCATTTTCCATCGAATCATAGATAACTTTATGATCCAAGGAGGAGATCCTACGGGCACTGGATCAGGCGGGCCTGGATATACCATTCCAGACGAATTCGACTCAACGGGAACATTAAGTAATATCCAAAAAACAATTTCAATGGCGAATTCTGGCCCAAACACGGGTGGTAGCCAATTCTTTATCAATTTGGTGAATAACACTTACCTCGATTTCGATAATCCCCCTTTTACTTCTAAGCATCCAGTGTTTGGGATGGTCATCGATAGTTTTGAGGTGGTTCAAGAAATTGGCAGTGTTCCAGTTAATTCCAGTAATAGGCCACTGACCGATGTGGTCATGGATAGTATTAGGGTGAGCATGAGAGATGGAGTGCCCGTTGTTTTTGGTGGAAACAACAACGATACGGTTGACACCGTTGTCACTGGAATACAGATTCAGGAAACTCAAAAACTTACCATTAATATCTTCCCCAATCCACTTGGAATGGAATCAATTATCACCATGAAATCTGCGATCAACGAAACCGTGCGTTTATCGATTATCGATCCTTTAGGACACATCATTGTCTCCAAAGAGTTGAGCTTAAGAAATGGAATGAATCGATTTAGCTATCAAGAAATTGGTGCCGATAATTTGCGTTCGGGGCTGTACATCCTCAACGTAAACGGTTCTGACACAAATGAAAATCTTAGTTTTCTCGCTGTAAATTAAGCCTATCCCTTGAGGCATGATTTTTTCAGTTACATTTCAACTTTGATGGGCTCTTGGGAAAGAATCTCTTCATACGCATCTCGTGAAATGGCCAAGTGCCTCAATGCTGAATCTAAGTGGCTAACCACGTGCAGATTCATAATAGATCCGATGCGTGAATTGAAAATTAGGCTCTTTGCTACACCATCGGAGCTATTTACCAGTATCACAAAAAAGCCTGTGGTGGTTTTATCGCTTTTACCTAGAAACATTACCAGCTTAATTATGTCCCTCAAATTTATGGCTAAATTGCAGGATCTGAGATCTGCCAATCCCTTAAACGTTTTTTTATACTCTGGCTGCGACCAAATCGACTCGGCTGTTGCAATGACCAAATCCACAGTCATTTCACCTACGAATTTTTCAAGTATGAGCGCGTGTCCCTCGCTAATAACATACTCCGCTATGGACTCACTCCTAAGGCTCATTCCGCGTGTGTTTTAGCGCGCGGTAGGTGTACAAAAAAAGTGCTCCCCTCGCCAAGCTTCGATTCAACATGAATGGATCCTCCCATGAGCTCCACAAACTTTTTTGTTATAGACAGGCCTAGGCCACTGCCTTCCGTATGAAGATTACTGTTATTCCTATCTCGTTCGAATGGATCAAAAAGATGAGATAGAAATGCATCGGATATTCCAATGCCATTGTCACTAACCTTTAGGGTAATTTGATTCTTTTGAACATCACAATACACCTCAGTCTCTATTTTACCATGCGGGTCAGTGAATTTCACTGCGTTTCCGATTAGGTTGCTAATCACCTGATACATTGTGGTTTCATCTACATGGATAGTACAGCCCAACTCACCTTCTTTATGAGAAACTTGCAGGTTCTTCATTTCAATTAACGCGCGCTGGTTTGCTATGACCTCTAGCACAAGGTCATTCAGTTTTACGTATTTAAGTTTAAAAAGCGATTGTTTATTTTCAAGTTTTGAAAGGCTCAAGATTCCATCAATCGTTTCTAACAGTCGCTGGCCGCTTTGAGCCTGGATATCAATAAACTCTTTAAGCTCTCCCTCTTTGATTTGATCCTGCATCAAATGATTGATTCCAATGATACCGTTGAGTGGAGTCCTTATTTCATGACTCATGTTCGCAAAGAAATTGGACTTGAGTTCGTTCATCTCTTCCGCGGCAGTCTTGGCTTCTTCCAGGCTTTGCGCGGTTTCTAGCAGAACCGTTGAGCTTGCCCTATGATGATAATTGAAATACCCAAGAAGATAAACCATCACCACCCCAAGAATCCCTGTAGTGATGATTTGATCAAAAAGGGGCTGATCTATCTGATTAATATGAGCATCTACATAGCCAGTATTTAATAGTACTGTGTAGATGAGAACAATTGTCATATGCATAAACACGCTTACAATGGCCGAGGTTCTTCTTAGGAGGTAAATCGAAAACAATAAATTAACGCCAAGGTGCAATCCACTAATGAGCAAGAATTCACGAAAAAAAGCCAGGTTTACACAAAGCACTATCAGACTATAAATGACCATAATGATTGCTGATGCCTCGATCGATCTCGTCCATTTAATCAAAAACAAGGCCCCCGTAAAAACGATGATAGTAGTAATGGAGAGCCCGTGTTGAAGGGGCATAATGTCAGCACTAAAAAAATAGGAAAATTCTACCACTGACACCAATGTAAGAGCCATCACAAGCACATAGTATACCACATTGGCACTTGCTCTTTCTAAGGCATCCATTTCTTCCTTTAATAGGTTTCCAAAAAAATAATCCTGCGCTTTATTAAAGAGATTCACGGTTCTTTGAAAATTGGATAGGATCAAAGTTGATATTTAATTTGGGCTATACAAACTTGATTCTCCCTACTTTGGAGAATCTTTGCGGGATGCCGAAATTTGATGCCAAATGCATACTAAATGACACCAAACCCATCCATATCAACATACAAACTAATTGAGGGCAAGGAATTTATCCCTTTAGATAAGTTGCTGAAACTTCTAAATTTTGTAGGGTCTGGAGGAGAGGCTCATATAAGAATCGATCAAGGCGAAGTACTCGTTAACGGAAAAGTTGAGCTCCAACGAAGAAAGAAAATGAGGGCCGGAGACATTGCTGAGTTTAGAAATCAAAGAATTAAAATAGAAGGATGAACGGAACTGAAAGAAGCAATATTAAAATCGGACAACGAGTTAACATCGTACTTAAAAAAGACCAACGAAACGGGGTGCTCACTGAAGGAGTAGTTCAAAACCTGTTGACGAAGTCTCCTTCACACCCACATGGTATTAAGGTCCGATTGGAAGATGGACAAGTGGGGAGAGTAAAAGAAATATTGAACTGAATAAATGAAAAGGATCTTGTCCATCATAACTCTTTTCTTAGGAGTATTTCTAATTTCCCAAGGATGTAGAGAAAAATGCGAAGTGTGCGCTGAGTGTAAGTACGATGTAAGTGATTATCCGCAGAGCGTAATTGACTCGACCGATTGCATAGATAAAGAGCTTTGTGGAGATGCCTTGGAACAGGCGAAAAACGGAGATTACGATATTATCTATTGTAGCGAATAATTCGTTTAGGTTCTTTCATACCCCTGTTCTACATACGGTATGAGCAACAGCATTGTTTTCTATTATTTAGTACAATACTTCGACTAATGTGCCAACATTGCAGATTAAACAACTAAGCTATAATCAACATGCTTAACGAATTCAAAAAATTTATAAGTAAGGGTAACGTCATGGAAATGGCTGTTGGTCTTATCATGGCTACCTACTTTGGTGCTATAGTCAAATCATTGGTCAACGACATCATTATGCCTCCTATTGGTTTATTGATGGGTGGGGTTGATTTTGCCAACCTTAAAATGGTTTTACAAGCGGGTGTGGCTGAATCTGCAGAGGGTGCAGGCGATGCGGTGGCTGAAGTGGCTATCACTTATGGCGCATTCATCAATACCATTATCACTTTCATTATTGTAGCCTTTGCGATTTTCATGGTAGTAAAAGCGTACAATAACATGAAGGACAGAATGGCCAAGAAGGAAGAAGAAGCTCCTGCAGCTCCACCAGCACCTTCTAAGGAGGAAGTTCTATTAGGAGAAATAAGAGACTTACTAAAGAAGTAAACTTCGCCTAACGGATTGAGTGAAAGCCCCTTTTGGGGCTTTTTTTATTCTAATCAAGCTGAGGTGCTAAAAGTGATGTCAACAAACTCACAAAAGCGACCACAGTAATTGAACTGAGCGGCATCAATATGGCGGCTACAATAGGTGTTAGTTCGCCACGCACCGCGAAAGACAGCCCAATCACATTGTAGATAAGCGAAATGACAATGCTCCAACGCACTACGGCTATACTCGATTTGATGTATTTTAGAATCCGACCAAAATCTTTCAATCTATTGGATTGTAGGATAACATCACAGGCGGGTGAAAAACTATAGACATCATCTGCTACGGCCACTCCAACATCAGCCTTTTTCAATGCCCCCGCATCGTTTAACCCATCGCCAAACATCAACGTGTGCTTTCCTTGATTTCTCAGTGTTTCGAGGTAGTGCAGCTTGTCTTCTGGACTTTGCTTGAAGTGAAGATTCTCGCTTTGTTCGAAAGTAGTGGACATTAAGTCCAGGTCAGAGTCATTATCACCACTTATTAGGTGCAATGAGCCCAAAGATTTTAATGATTTCAGCATAGTAGAAACTCCTATTCGGAGAGACTTTTCAATCGTGAAATATCCTTTGTACTGACCGTCAATGTTCACGTGGACAGCTGAGGATTTATTTGAAGCTTTCTCAGCATAACAAAACTCGGCAGAGCCTAAATTAAATGTGTGGTCCATGAACGCAGATGAAAGTCCTTTTCCAGCGACTTCGCTTACATTAACGCTCACCTTGTTGGCCACAAGTTTGTTCGCAATGGCTTGACTCAGCGGATGCGTGGATGAAGAGACCATTGAATGAACCACATCGATTTCCTCAGCGGTGAGTGGTAATCCATGATATTCCACTCTTTTTGCTTTAGAGCTAGTCAAAGTACCTGTCTTATCAAAAACAAATGCGTTGACACTGGCAATGGCTTCCAGCGTATTCGCATTTCGCAAAAAGAATCCCAACTTCCCCAAGATGCGTGAAACATTGCCATTGGCAAATGGCATTGCCAAAGCCAAAGCACAAGGACACGCAATGATGAGAACGGCTGTGAAGGCATTTAGTGCTTCGCTTGAATCTATCGCTAACCAATATGCTAACGTAAGAAAAGCAATACTCAAAATAGCTGCGCTGAACCATTGACTTGTCCTATCGATCAATGACGAGAAGCTTTTCTCCGTTTCCATCGAATTATCAATGTGTTGACCCCAAAGCTTTGTCAAATAACCTTGTGTAACCTCATTGGTAACCAAAACATCAATAGCCCCAGATGGCTGTCTACCACCTGCAAAAAGCTTATCACCTTCATGCTTGGTAATGATGTCAGACTCTCCGCTCACAAAGCTATAATCAACCAAAGCGCGTTTTGTGGCTAAAATGGAATCCGCGGGAATGATTTGATTGTTCAAGATCCGCAATTTATCGCCAGGTTTAATGTCTTCCAGCATACATACAGACTCCTTTCCCTCCACAATTCTGGCCACAGCCATTGGAAAGTAGGATCGAAAATCGCGATCAAAGGCCAAGGCAGAATAGGTGCGAGATTGAAACCACTTACCTACTAATAGGAAAAACACAAGCCCAGCGAAAGAGTCAAAATATCCAGCGCCTGTTCCGGATATTACTTCGTAGGCACTTCGGATAAACAGCGTCAAAATCCCCAAAGCAATAGGAACATCAATGGTTAAATATTTAACCCGCAAACTCTTCCACGCACCAATTAAATAGTCGCGATCGGCATAAACAAGCACGGGAATGGCCAACATCAAATTCAGCCAACCAAACAAATCTTTGAAACCGTTTAGAGACTCGTCACCAATATTCAAGTACTCTGGGAAACTGAATAGCATGATTTTGCCAAATACAAATCCAGCTAAGCCCAGCTTAACCATTAGGGCATTCTCAATCTTTTTACCCTTTGTTTCTGCTCCTTTTCGCTGTAAATCTGGTGAGTAGCCCAGTTTCTCTAGAAGAATAACTAATTCCTTTAGCGATATTATTTCAGCGTCAAATAGGATCGTGATTTCCTTGCGGATGTAGGTTACATCGGAACGTATGACACCCTTTTCGATTTTGTTTAGTTTTTCGAGCAACCAAATACACGCGGCACAATGGATAGCTGACAAGTACAATGTGATTTTGTTATGATTACCTTCAGTGAAATCAATTAGCTTTTCCCGTACATCGTCCAAATCCAAAAACTCTAAATTTTCAGATTCAGCCTTTTGCGTTTGGCCCGGATTAGATTCGATGTTGTAATAGTTGCTGAGTCCAGTATCCTTAAGCAAGGAATAAACCGTTTTACAACCATTGCAACAAAAGTCATGTTCATCGTGATGAATGATCTCTACACAGTCTTCACCACAGTGATAGCAAGCCGTTATTTCAGTTGTTTCGCGCATAAAAAAGCGAGGACCAAAGGTGCCTCGCATTTATAATCTTGATTATGACCTTAATCACTTTATTGTATGAACGGCATCAATGACGAACCGTCAACTTCTTCATTTGAGCCCCTTCAGAAGTAGAAACTTCAATCATGTAAATTCCATTGCTCAACCCACTGGTTTCGATGGCCATCTTGTTTCCATTCAGATTTTGGTCAATAACTGTATTCCCTAATAAATCAGAAACTCTCAGTCGTAATAACTGAGCGCTGGACTCTAATATTACTTGGTCGTTGGCTGGGTTGGGAAACATATTGAAAACAGCATCGTTAAATTCAGAGATGCCATTTGGCGCCACGCTAAAAATCTTTGAAGTTTCGCAACCCTTGCCGTCTGTAATAACTACAGTGTAATCACCTGATTCAAGACCACTTAAGTCTTGACTGGTCGCTGTGAAACCATTGGGACCTGTCCATGCATAAGTGTAGGTTCCATTTCCTCCGCTCGGAGTAATGTCAATAGCTCCATCGTTTCCAGATATCACACCTTGAATGGATCCTATTACTGAAACAACAAGTGGGTCGGTAAGGATAACTTCCAATTCATACGTATCTGTGTCATTGTCGTTAATTGTCACCATGTAGGTTCCTGCGCACAATCCAGTCGCAGTTGGACCCGTTTGATTATTTGCAGATGCTGGCCATTGATAAGTATAGCCTGGGTCCGCACCTAATCCTACAACGGCCGCGCTTCCGTTACAATCCCCATTACATGCCGGATGATTCAACAATTCAACCGTACCCAGTAAATTATCGATTTGAAATTCTGCAGTAATAATATCTCCCCCTGCAGCATCAGCATACGCTGTGAGGACCGGCCATTTCTCACCTGTTGCGAACCAACGATAAATATGAGAAGTAGAATCAATGTCTTGTATAAAGTTCAAAGGCCCACCAAACACTGGTAAATTAGCCCAAACAGAATCAATTGTTCTTTCCTTATAGTATTGACGAATCGTGTTTGGATATGATCCTCCGGATGTTTCTAGATCACCATAGGCGTCAATATCTGAGGTAACTAGGTACCTTCTTTTGATTCGAGCTTGAGTGCAATATTGGGAAGCATTCAAGTCTGCACAATTTACAATGGTATCAATAGTCGCTTGATCTGTAAATCCATCGCCCAATGTGGACGGAAACTCAATCTGAGTAACATCATTCGCAATATTTAGAGCAAGCGTTAACGGAACCCCTGTTACACCAGAAACATCTCCAGACAGTCCATCTAAGGAAAATTCAGAGGCGTCTTTCTTAAAAAAAAGAGTGTCGCTTTGCCTTTCGATCGCAATGTCTGCTCCAGGAAAAGTGCTTGAACTATTTGTATTCACTGGGTCTTGAAATTTAAGCGTGTTGTAATTGTCTACAACGAACTCAAAGCTCCAAGATTGGCTACCGGTGCTGCCAACACTCATGGTGGTGGATGGGTCATCATTTCCAACAATCATGCTATCGCCAGCTTGACCAATGTCAGATGAATTAATTGTTATTTGCGCTTGGGCAATAGACACCGACAGCACTAGAATCGAGAGTAAAATTTGTTTCATAGTATTGATCTTAATACGAATGTATGGCTAATAGGACGCAATTAACTCACTAAGGGTTTACAATGAGTAACAATCAATCGTGAAGATTTAGACCAAGCCACTTTCTCAGCCTTCAAACTATACATTTGCTGATATGGAATCTGTCAGACAACAAAAGGTATCAAGGTTACTTCAGAAAGAGATCGGCCTCCTATTTCAACAGAGCTTAAGTCACTTAACCGCTGGTAACATTCTTACGGTCACCGTGGTTCGTATTGCTCCGGATCTGGGTTTCGCCAAAGTTTATTTAAGTGTATTCCCAGAAAAAGAACCTAAGCAAATGATTGCAGGGCTCAACGAGAATATTGGTGAAATAACTCGAACCCTCTATCCGAAAATCCGGAACCAGTTCCGTAAGATGCCCGAAATTCGTTTTTATCATGACGATTCATTGGACTACGCTGATCGAATCAATCAAATTCTACCTGGATAATTAGGTGAACGTCTCAGCCTACATTGCTCGGAGGTATCTTTTTTTCAGGAGAGAAAAATCACTTGCCACTTTCATTCGTTTCTTTTTATCCAATCCATTAAAACTTGGCAGCGCTTACAAATTGATGCGCAGCTCAGGTACAAAGGATTCAAGAAATGTGATCAATATTATTTCAGGAATTGCAGCAGCAGGTGTGGCAATTGGGAGTCTAGCTATGATCATCGTTTTAAGCGCTTTCAATGGCCTGGAATCATTGGTGGCTGACTTGTACACCTCTGTTGATCCCGATGTGCGCATATCCCCCATAAAAGGAAAAGTTTTTAGCTTGGATTCTACCGAATATGATGAAGTGGCACAATGGCCAGAAATTTCGGGTATTGCACCGGTTCTGGAAGAAACTGTTTTTCTGCAATATGAAGATCAGCAAAGCATAGTCACTTTACGAGGGATTCCTGAAAGCTACCTGCCATTTCTAGGACTCGATTCACATATTTACGAAGGCGATCTAACGCTAAAGTTTCGCGAAATGCCCGGAGCACTTGTTGGCTATGGAATTGCGGACAACCTGAATCTATACTTAGATCAGGGTGCCGAATCAATCAAAGTATATGCGGCAAAGCGGGACGGAGTAAAATCGTTGAACCCGCAAGCAAAGTTTGAAATGCGCAGAGTCTTTCCTTCTGGAATCATTGTTCTCAATCCGGAATTCGACTACAAACACTTCTATACCGATTTTCAATTTGCTGAAGAATTGCTGCAATACTCCAATAAGGCAAGCTATATTGACTTGACATTGGCAAAGGGTGCTTCCTTGGACGACTTTAAGGAAAAGGCAAAAGCTCACTTTGGTGATAACTTCGAGGTCAAATCAAGAATTGAACTAAACGACCTGATTTTCAAAACGAACGCGACAGAAAAGTGGGTAACCTTTTTTATTCTGTGTTTTATTCTAATTGTAGCCACATTCAATTTGGTTGGAAGCATCACCATGCTCATTATCGAAAAACGAAAAGACATTTCGCTTTTAAGATCGATCGGGTTCTCCGTTCAAGATGTTAGAAGGCTATTCCTTTTTGAAGGGGTGTTTATTACCACATTGGGTATGATTATAGGGCTAGGAATCGGAATTACCATAATCCTCTGGCAGCAATATGTCGGTTTCTTTCCGTTGCAAGGCGGGATCGTAGAGTTCTATCCCGTAGAACTTGAATTGTTGGACTTACTGGCTGTGGTCGGTGTTACACTTGGTATCGGTGTGGCAGCAAGTCTACTACCTGTATCTGTTATGCTACGTTCGTCAAAGCTTCAGGTAGTTACCGCAAATTGATCTGTAGCAATGCTATCCAGGATGTCAATTAGTTCAGGCACCTGATCATTCGTAACGAGCTGCATTCTGGTATCCTTGAAATGCGGAATGCCCTTGAAATAATTAGCATAGTGACGCCTCATTTCAACAATTCCAAGTCGCTCGCCTTTCCATTCGATGGATCTGATAAGGTGCTCTTTGGCGGCAGCCGCTCTCTCCTCTATGGTCGGTGGAGCCAAATGTTCACCTGTTTTCATGAAGTATTTGATCTCATTGAATACCCAAGGATTTCCAATGGCGGCTCTTCCAATCATTACTCCGTCCACTCCATAACGATTACGCTGTTCAATGGCCTTTTCGGGCGAATCGATATCGCCATTTCCAAAGACTGGAATATGCATACGGGGATTATTCTTCACATCTCCGATGAGCGTCCAGTCTGCATCCCCTTTATACATCTGCACGCGTGTTCGACCATGAATTGAAATCGCCTTGACTCCGATGTCCTGAAGCCGCTCAGCAACCTCCACGATATACTTGGATGATTCATCCCAACCGAGCCTTGTTTTCACAGTAACTGGCAAGTTTGTGCTTTCAATGATTGCCTTCGTAAGCCTGATCATTTTAGGGATATCCCTTAAAATACCAGCTCCAGCATCTTTGCAAACTACCTTCTTCACTGGACATCCATAATTGATGTCTAATAAATCTGGATTACTCCGCTCAACAATTTCTGCAGACAGCCTCATAGAGGCCTCCTCACCGCCAAATATCTGAATGCCGATTGGACGCTCATCATCATATATATCTAGCTTCTGCGTGCTCTTAAAAGCATCGCGAATCAAGCCTTCAGAACTAATAAATTCAGTGTACATCATGTCGGCACCATGCTTTTTACAAAGCGCACGAAAGGGTGGGTCACTCACATCCTCCATGGGGGCGAGCAACAATGGAAATTCTCCAAGTTCTATGTTGTCAATCTTGACCATTTTTGCTCTGCAAACTTACGATCAATTCACATCTCCTATGCGCGAGTCTATCCAGTCATCACATCCCATAATACAACTGCTAGTATTTCTTCTCTTTGGGTTTATAGCCATGATTGTTTTAGCAGGTATCGCCCTGATCCCTTTTTTAATCGCAGGATATGGAATCGAAACTTTGGGTGCAGGCCAATCCCTATCCGAATCAGACACGGGAGCCATTTTCATGCTTAAAGTAATGCAAATGGCCCAAGCAGTTGGATTGTTTATCGTTCCATATCTCATGTACCGATGGTTGCTCAAAGAGGATGAATACAAAGTTTTTAGCCTTCCTTATGTCGGAGTTTTTTCAGCGCTGATCTTCGGAGCGGCTATGTTCTCGGCCTTTCCTCTCATTAATTTCCTGGCGAGTTGGAACGCAGATTTGACCTTCCCAATTGAGTCAATAGACCAATGGATTCAGAAAACGGAGACAGGTGCCGAACATCTCATTAAACTTTTTTTAGCTACAGACTCGGCAGCTGGATTGGTTTTCAACTTAGTGTTGATTGCATTAATTCCAGCCGTTGGAGAAGAACTCTTGTTCCGAGGGACTTTTCAGCCCTTAATGCTGAAGTCGTTCAAGGGCAACTATCACCTCGCTATTTGGGTAACCGCATTTTGGTTCTCCTTTATTCACTTGCAGTTTCTTGGTTTCTTCCCAAGGTTGCTGTTGGGAGCCATACTAGGATATGCCGCACATTGGTCAGGGTCGCTTATTCTACCCATGATCGGGCACTTCACCAATAATGCTCTGGCCGTTTTAGTCGCTTACTTCGTTGGGTTGGATGCGCTCGATTCGGATGCAGAAATGATCGGGTCCACTTCTGACCAATTACAGTTAGTATTGATGAGCACAGTATTGCTTGTTGGTGGAATGTTCCTCGTTTATCGCGACTCTAACTTTCGAGCAAACTCGAACTTGGAAGCATAAAAAAGGCCCTGATTGCTCAGAGCCTTCTATTGTCATTTTGAGTGTTTAGAATTTCTTCTTATTCACTTTTTCTCTGGTAGAGTAGCTAATCTTTAACGCCTGTACCTCTCTCAACTCTTGCTTTACGTCTGTCACAATTCCCATTTTGGTTTCTTCATCCACCTTTAGGGATACGATGATTGCACCATGAACTGCCTCTGGACGATCAGCCCGCTTTTCGATGACATAATCTTGAATGTCTTCTACTGTAGCAAATGCATCATCCAACTGAATTTTAGGTAATGTACCATACAATGCAGTATTGGTCGGCTCACCTATATAAACATAGTCAACAAGCGATCGATCTTCCAATTTTTCAATTTCTGTTGCTTCTGGTTGACTCAATTTGATTTTGAGGTCCACCTCTCTCATTACGGTAGTAACCATAAAGAAGAAAAGAAGCATGAAAACGATATCAGGAAGCGATGCAGTGGATACCGCAGGCGTATTCTTTTTGCCGTCTTTTTTAAACTTTGACATATTATGATCCTGTTTCTTTTGGTTCAGCCTCAGAAATTCGTTGAGGATATACTTGCCTTACCGCCTTCACCTTTGCCTTCGCTGGTTCGCTCACACTTGCATCATCGCTCTTAGACATTTCTTCTAAGATGCTGTACTTGGTGCCAAACTTTTCTAAAGACAATTGATTACGCAATTCGTTGTACGCAGCTTCTAGCTCATTTTGAACTTGGATATACAGATTATAAGAGGTTCCGTTGTCGTTTTGTAGAGAAATTACCTGTTTTGACACGGGCATTTTCCCAAAAATATCTACATCTACTTCTTTGAACTCGGGAAGTTCCTCCTTGCGCTGTGGGTTTGAAATAAACTCAATGGCCGCTTCTCTTAGGTTAGCGATGTCCATCAACTCTCCTTCTACCAACAATTGATCGTTTGCGTTTGCCAACACCACAAATACATTCCTATCCTTAATGGGGGGCGGTGGCTCTTGATCTTCGATCAATGGTGGTGGAAGTTTTCTTGACAAACCCCAGCTGCTATCCATGGTAGTTGTAACTAGAAAGAATACCAACAATAGGAAGGCGATGTCAGCCATCGATCCTGCGTTGATTTCCTGTAGTTCTCTTTTACTTCTAGCCATAGCTTCGTTTATTTTAACATTCTAGAGATAGAGGCATACACAATGCTCAATACCGCTAATACGAGTAGAATATAAAAAGTGAATAACCCCGCACCAACCATTCTGGAGGTGGTTTCAGTAATATCGCCATATGACGCAACCACCTCACCAGATGCGAGTGCATAACTAATACCGAAAACTACAATCATAGCTCCGATTCCAATTAAACTTCCCATCAATTTCTTAGGGTTTGCAATAGCGGTCATTACTGTCCCTCCGAGTGCTGCAAGAACTGCAATCACCAAGAGTATATAGGTGAACCCGATGAATGAGCCTTCTATGCCACAATTGACACACTCACCATCATCGGTTACTTCTATTCCCATGGTCAAGATCATTAGGATTAACCCAATGGCCATGAACACGAACATCATTATTTGATTTCCTTTTTGAAACATTTTGCTTCTTATTTTGTCATTTGATGCTTGATCATGATATCGATCAATGATATGGAAGCATCCTCCATTTCATTCACTATGCTATCTACTTTGGCTACGATGTAGTTGTAGAACACCTGAAGTACCATCGCTACCAAAAGACCTGATACCGTTGTGATAAGTGCCACACCAATACCACTCGCAACAATACCTGGGGAGATGTTGTTTGCGGCAGCAATCGCATCAAACGCGCCAATCATACCGATAACCGTTCCGAAGAATCCAAGCATTGGTGCCAGTGCGATAAATAATGAAATCCAAGAAAGGCCTTTTTCTAGAAGTCCCATTTGAACACTTCCATAGGATACGACCGATTTCTCAACCATTTCAATTCCGTGGTCTGCTCTATCTAATCCTTGGTAGAAAATACTCGCCACAGGACCTCGAGTATTTCTACAAACTTCTTTTGCAGCAGCAACGCCACCACTTTGAAGTGCGCTATCCACTTCTTCTAATAGTTTAGCTGTATTGGTCGAAGCCATATTTAAATAAAGAATACGCTCTATACTCAGCGCTAAACCTAGAATAAGACAGATCAATACAATAGCCATGAAAAATGGTCCGCCATCGATGAATTTTTGTTTGATCGCCTGGTGAAGTCCAGTTTCTTCTGCTTCTTCAGCGTCTCCATCAGTACTTGTATCTGCTGTTTCCATTGGGGCAGGTGCCGCTACGGGAGCTTCTTCTGCCTGCTCTGAGCTATCAGCTGCTGCTTCTGTCGTTTCTTCAGCAGCCATTTCTTCTGCCCCTTGAGCGAAGGACACACCAAGACCCATTACCATCATGGCTAGAGTCAATGTATAGGATAAAAAGGTACGTTTCATAATCACGATTTTGTATTTGCTTTTTTGCTTTTGTTAAGGATAATCTGATTTTTCGGTTGCCAAACATAGCGATGTACAATGAATTGCGAGTTTATCCTAATATGAAATTTTGCATTCGGAGTCATTTTTCTTGCTCTTTTGGATGAAATCAAGCTTTTCGTTGCTGAATTTTCAAGGAAACGCAATCAGTGAGGTATCATTTCAATTTTCTAGTAAGAATGATAATACGGCAGGATCAATCCGTTGAACGGAGGTTAAATCCACAACCAAATCCTGTGGAGCGCCCTTCGAATGTTTAATGCGGTCACTGCTGTGGTTCTAAACTCAGGGATGTAACCTCCAGCGTTGAAGTCGCCAGCTCAAATTTTGCCTCCGGTTTATTTAGTTCTTCTAGGATTCGAGTGTATATCATGTCTTTGGTGAATCTTCTTTTTTTGTAATCCACAATGTATCTAAGTGTAAATAAAATCCAGTTTTCATTGATTTCAAGAGTCACCATTGGTTCCACCTGAGCGTCTTCAATTAAGTCAGAATAAACTTTCGGTAGAATTTCAAAACAGGAATTTCATGGCTCGTGATGTTGATGACAAACTCATCCTTACATAAATCACTGATTATCTGACATTTTCAATTAAAGCCTTTACCTTGTAGGAATAATATGGTTAAAAACTAGGTGTGAGACTGTATATAAAATACATGGTTAGTTTGCGATGCAAAGCATTAGTGAAAGCCGAGCTGGTAAAGCTTGGGTTGCACTATGTGATCGTAGATCTGGGCATGATTGAAATTTTGGAGGATATCACGACCGATCAGCGGATCGCGCTAAAGGCTAGCCTTGCAAAAGCTGGACTGGAGCTGATGGATGACAAAAGGAGCATTCTCATCGAAAAAATCAAAGTGGTGATCATCGAAATGATTCACTATTCGGATGAATTACCGAAGGTCAATTATTCCGATTACATCAGTGAAAAGTTAGGGTATGACTATACCTATCTGTCCAACATCTTTTCAGAGGTAAAGGGCAGTACCATACAACAGTTCATCATCACCCACAAGATTGAACGAGTAAAAGAGCTGCTGCTCTACGATGAACTCAACCTCACTGAAATATCCTACAGGCTTCATTATAGTAGTGTAGCCCATTTGTCTAATCAGTTCAAAAAAGTAACCGGTCTTTCTCCAACATTTTTCAAACAATTGAAGAAAAAGCGCAAAGGCAACCTAGAGGAGCTTTGATAAAAATTCTTTGTGTTCAAGACCTCAAACCTAAAAATGAGACTTCGCTTCATGAATTAGAATGGGACACCGTTCCTCAAAAAACAAGTAAAATGTGTAATCCTTAAGGGTTTAGATGTAACACAGATGATGATGTCGGTTTGCACTTTCGTTTCCAGAAGCATACTAAGTTCTTTCAATCATAAAGATGAATTCAATAAACAGTCCAAATCCATCATCAAGCGCAACCTCGAACGAGGTAAAAGAATCGGCTCAGAGCCATGCTTCAGAAAAAGTCATAGCGAAATGGCAGACCCTCTCAACCATGCTTAAAGCCTTGAGTGAAAAACCCACAGAAGAAATGAAGGAGCTTGCTGCGTCTTTGAAAAATTCGAAGTCTTACTTAACGATAAACTAAAAGAACACATGGAAACATTCATATACAGCTCGGTCGTCATGGCTCTTATCATTTCATCAAGTCTAATTGCCAATTATCTGGGTGGAGTCAAAAGAAACCGAAATCATGGCAAAATGAAAAGCAAAGGCGCTGGAACTATCCCAGCCTTAAAGCATACTCAGCACCACTATTCAAATCGAATCAATTGATCACGGCTGGGGCGGCAACGTTTATTCATATGAAAACCCCGAATTAACAACCTTTACAATGGAAAATCCCGAATTAGAAAAAGCCAAGACATTCATCATCGTAGAGTTAATTGAGTATGTACCAAACTCCGTTGTCATCAAGACAATCATTAAAAAAACGACTGGAAACGTAAGCGCGGTCTCTTTTGATTCTGGCGAAGCGCTTACTGAGAGAACAGCTGCCTTCGACACATTTGTACAAGTTATTGATGGGAAAGCCCAAATCTTAATTGACGGAGAATCACACTTCCTAGATACTGGTCAATCCATCATCATTCCAGCGCACTCGAGCAACACGATCAAAGCCAATGTCAGGTTCAAAATGTTAAGTACCATCATTAAAAGCGGCTACGAAGAACTTGTTTGAATGAGGTCAAGTTGATACTGGCTTAGGCTAGGATTATTTGCCTGCAGTTATCCATTCCACCAGTTGGCGGAATGGCCCAGACTCCAATCCATGCGCTGCTTTGCAGCTTCTGGTCTTTTTTATTTACCCCTCCGCTCAAGCAAGCTTGGCATTTTTTACGGGATTACTTCGTGATCCCTTGGTGGTGGTGGTGCAGTTCAAAAATCCCACCGCTCTTCGTGCGTGGGATTTTCTGCTGCGGAGAGAGAGGGATTCGAACCCTCGTTACGTTTCCGTAAACACGCTTTCCAAGCGTGTCAATCTCATTAACATATAGCACCAATACTGTTGTATTTAATGCCTTTCCCTTTGTTCAAAGCGATTCTAAGGTGCTGTAATTCCATGTTTATTTACTCTAATCTACTAAATTTGTATGCAAATAGTATGCAAATGATAAAAACATCGGTTTCAATTGTCTTAGATAAGAGACGGATTAAAGCAAACGGACTTTATCCCGCAAAGCTAAGAGTGTTTACCTCGACCCCAAGAAAACAAAAGCTATATCCGATCAACTTTGACTTCAGCGAAAAGGATTTCGCAAGTATTTGGGAAACATCAAAACCTCGAGCTGAGCACAAGGAGAATAGAAAGAAGTTACAGGCTATTGAAGTAAAAGCAAATAGGGATATCGATGGACTGAAACGATTTACGTTTGAAGCTTTTGAATCAGTATTTTATGGTGCTATGGAACCAACTCATAGTGACACCTTCAGTCTTTTTGATGTGGTGATTAAGGAAAAATTGGCATTAGGCTCAATCTCTACGGCTGAAAAGTATGATCTGGCAAAAAAATGCCTTCAAGCTTTCAGGAGACATAAGAACGAGGGTGCTGATCAATTGCATA
>Ga0255769_10000842_pt1 | contig 36223 bp, 59 predicted proteins | sample 041ome_9_FD_179637 | JGI IMG/M metagenome (GOLD analysis project Ga0255769, IMG submission 179637) | Coastal salt marsh microbial communities from the Groves Creek Marsh, Skidaway Island, Georgia - 041413US metaG (version 2) | ecosystem: Environmental > Aquatic > Marine > Intertidal zone > Salt...
GATTGGAGTCAGCGTAGTAAAAGCGTGAGCGCAGTAGACTTACCAGATGACTTTGCTGGCGCTATTGTGTTTGTAGGACCAACAGCAGCAGGGCTTACACAGCCACTAGCAACAGCAGCAGGCAGCGTGTTTCCACACGAAGTACAAGCAGCAATGCTAGGCACAGTGTTTAACGAATCGAATATATCAAGACACCCAGACGCAGAACAGTGGGCAGAACTAGCAGCTCTAGTTATAGCCGGCTTACTGTTAATCGGCCTCGCCCGTTGGACATACGTAGGCATAGCCTTCTTTGTGTTGTCCGTGGGTGGAGGTGTTTATTTTAGTTACTATATGTTTGCTACGCAAAACCTGTTGATTGATGGATTTATACCAGCAGCGTTTTTATTGTTAGTTGGATTAAAAAGATACGTAATCAAGTTTGTAGATGAATTCTTACAGAAGAACGCAATCAAGAAACAGTTTGCTGGATACGCAAGCCCTACAGTGGTTAAACTGCTACAGGAAAACCCAGACCTTATCAAGAAGGGTACTAAGAAAGAAGTGTCGATTGTGTTCTCAGACCTGCGTGGCTTTACACCATTAGGTGAAAGTTTTGGAGATGACGTACAAGGACTCACACGTATTATGAATGGCTACATGGATGCTATTACAGAGCCAGTGCTAGACGCAGACGGAATGATTATCAAGTATATAGGCGATGCAAGTATGCACATACACAATGCACCCATAGATGATCCTAACCACGCTAAGACAGCAGTACAGTGTGGCTTAGACATGCTTAAAGCAGTGGAGAAGTTTAATGAAGAAGTTATTATACCTGATGGTCGTCCTGCTGTTGGTATGGGCGCTGGCATCAACACAGGGTTGGGATACCTTGGTGAGATGGGAAGTACTAAACGTCATTCATATGATGTCCTTGGAGACGCTGTAAGCACCGCCGCCAGAGTAGAAAGCAAGTGTAAAGAGTACGGATGCTTATTACTTGTAGGCGAAGCAACTTATGAAGCAACAAAAGATGACTTCTTCTATCTTAAAGTAGATGACTTACAAGTAAAAGGCAAGAGTGTTGGATTGAGCATTTATACAGTGCTCGATAATGTAAAAGATACATGGAAAATTACACAAAAACATCACAAAGATATGCATGGACTATATCAGATGCAACTGTTTGATGAAGCCATTGAACAATGTAAAATAATACGTAGATCGTTTGATGGCCAAATGGAAGGCTATTACGATATGTGGATTGAACGCTGTGAGTATATGAAAACACAGGACCTACCACCGGATTGGAATGGAATTTTTGTTGCGACGAGTAAATAACATATGTTCAACTATATAAAAAATCTTTTCGGCAGCAACACTGAATACAAAGGCCAGGACATTGATGATATCAATGTAATATGGTTGCATGGTGCAAATCAAACCAGTCTTAGTTTCAAATACCTACAAACAAAGACACAGTTCTCAAAAGAGATTATGGTCAACTATAGCAGCATGGATAGATTCTATGATAACCTAGATATGATCACAGAGCAGTGTCAAAATAGAGGACCGCACTTTGTTGTAGGACACAGCATGGGCGGGTTGTATGCACTACATCTTACCAAATATCTACGTGTAGTAGGTGGCGTTAGTATTAGCACACCGTTTAGAGGTAGTAGCACAGCAGACTGGGCAAAGTATGTTGTACCAAGTTATCCATTGTTTAGGGATATTGGACGCAAGAGCGATCCTATCAAAAAAGCACATGAGATAGAATTAGATATACCTTGGACACAAATAGTAAGTACAACAGGATCAGTGCCTTATCACAATGGCCCTAATGACGGTGTTGTTACACTTGCTTCAATGACACACAGAACAGACATGGAACTAGTAGAGGTAGCACATACACACTACGAAACTATGTGTTCTGATCAAGTTGCTGAGATTGTTGCTGAACGCTATTCTCGTGCTTTAACAACAGTGCGTTAACTTGATCAGTTTTTATTAACCATCCACTTTCGTTTACTATAAACACATCGCCTGGTTTATACAACGGATGATCCTTATTACCAGGATTTCCTTGCCTATCTAATCCCATTACTTCTCCAGGCCAATCGCCTTCTATACAAAAGTTATCACCGGCTTGCATTATATTATAATCCATCCACATCATTGTACTTTCTCCACTAGTTTTACATGAGTATACTTTAATGCAAATAAAGTTGCGTGTCTTGAATCATCAATGTCTACATATATATCACAGCGGCAGTATACATCTCCGGGCAAACTTGTACTGCTACTACGCAAAAGTTTCCACTCCCAGTTGTTTTCTTCTACTGTACGATAAAGATCATCGCCAAGTTCACGCCTAATCCATATGTTCTCCATATCAGTATTGGCATGTGTCCACTTGTATTCGCATTGTCCTAAATAGTATCTCATAAAAATACTTAGTTATTGCGTGAAGTTCTTTTCTTTAGTTCTGGCTTATTTGGGTCTTCTTTCGGTGCAGGCTTGCCAGTTGAGTTAAACGTTTCGCTGCGGCTTTGATATTTTACAACTGCTTCGTCTAAGAACGCTTGTTGTTCTGGATTAAGCGCACCCCTATGCTCTAACACCATGCTCAACTTACTGTTAAGTCTAATCATGTCGTTGTCCAACATACGCACACGGTCAACAAGACGTATAAGTGTACCCATGCTTTGTCCAATAACTGGATCAATAGTTTCTGTTACCCACTTCCAGATAAAGAAGATGAAATATCCCATGCCAAACGCAGCAATGACTGGAAAGCCAAAGTCTTTGATTGCAGTTGAAATATCAAACTCCATTTACTCTCCGAACATACCGATCAAGTCTGGCCCAAAACTACTTGCCGCCCATCCTACAGCTAACATAGCAACTACTCCTAAAAACAGCCATTTCATTTTGAAATCATCAACTGACATTTTTATTGCTACTAGTTCATTTCCTAGTATACGCAACTGGATTTCCATTTTACCTTTGTCGTCTACATTAGTCTCTTCTGGCATCATCTTTTCCTTCATTTGCTGCTATTCTATCAATATTGGGCTTAACTCCAAGTGCATAACTTAACAGTGCATCTATCTTAACTAGGTCGTTGTTCATAGTTTGCACACGGTTATCCAACGAGCCAATAATACCGTTGAGTGTTTTTACACTGTCTTCAACGCCGCCTAGAATAAATTTGAGTGTTAAAAAAACGAAATATCCGGCAGCTAATGCCCCAGCAATAGGAAATCCTACTTCGCTTGCTAAAGTTAAAAAGTCCATTAAGTGCGCCCTCACGCTCTGCTATTACATATGTATTTATTAAAAAGGACCCAAAGAATTTGTCGGCATTATAAAATCAACGTCAAGTATTTTTAATATATCTTTAACGTCTTTTAGTGTTAACAACGGTTCAACACCGCTATGAAATCCTGAAATTGGACAGGGCTTTACGCCGTCATTGTACTCTTTGATTATAGTATGTGCTATCTGCTTGGGCGTTTGTTTTTCCTTCAATAGCTGATGTCTCCATATAGTTGAATATGTGATCGGCTCATCTGGGTTAGTTGATCGTTGTCCTAATCTAAGTTCAAATAAATCATAAAGAATAAACTCAGCTGGACTTGTTTCGGGTAATAGTGCAGTTTCAGCAAACCAACAGTAAAAGTTTATATCACTTTTAAAATATTTTACCAAACGTTTTGCAACATGGGTTTTAAATATGTAGGGTGTAACATTTGGTCTTAGTTTTAGATGATGTCCAGGATATATTAATCCTAGTCTTTCACAACTGAGCTTTGTCCATTCAGTTACACCTTTGAGGGTCCAGTTTCCGTGAGCATTGCAAGACGGCGTATCATCAATATTATAAGGACGAAAGAAAAAGTTTTTACTATCTAGTATCAAATATTCTTCTGTTTTTATAACAGAATGTCCTAATATTTTTAACATCTGTTGTCCGACCCAGCCACCTAGTTCTAATTCATAATCCAAGTGCTGGGGAATATTTTTAGGCCAAAACTTACTAGCAGGATAGGTAACCACACTAAACTTGTAAAGCAAAGTCTCATTAATATTAGTGTTAAACCATTCTAACCATTCATTGTATTTTTTGTCACTTTCATTGTGAACAATCACTATACGACATGGCTCTAAAAATGCACTAATACTACGGCACATCATTTCAAACTTCCATTTGTCGTGTTGGCATGTAACTACAAATAATGTTCTTTTCAAGGTTGACATTCCTTTTAACTTGTTGTATATTTAACTAAAGGCAACCAAGAGGATTTAAAGAATGGCGACATCAGAAGAAAAGCAAGAACTGGTAGAAACACTTAAAGGCCCACGCTACTATCGTATTCAACTTTGGGGGTACGGTGGCGAGAGTGCATACATTAATGTAAGCAAAGCTGTGCATGACTTTTGGCAACCCATCTGTGAAGAACATGGCGATAGTGATCTTGTAAACTATATGGTCAATGAAGACCCAGAAGATTATGATTTTGATAATGTTGAAGTAGTTCCGCCCGAGGCAGACTTCCTCACTGAGTTTGATAATGAAGATTACAAATATCCATGGTATGAAGCACCAAATGAAATTGTGCATCAGTATGGTGTAGAGTATGGTAGTGCTAGAGTAACCATTGAAGAAATCAGCACTGGCGATTATAATGCTGATATTGTTAGTGAAGTTGTTGATAGTGAAGAACTACAAGAATATCTAGACGGTGTTATGGAAGCCACCGACTATGAAGTTGATCTAGTAGAGTCGGACGAAGACTTTGGCAACGAAGGTGATTACACACTACAGATGACCAGCAGTGAAAACGGCACGTTCTTTGAAGGGCGTTTTGAAACTTTTGGTGAGTTTGATCCTAAGAAACTAAAAGTTATTTTTACTGAATATCCAAACGGAGAAGACACTGTTACTAGTATTTTGTACAACGATGTTGACGTAGACAACGACGGCGGCGATACTCACGGAAAAGGTTATTACGCAAGTGTTTGGAGTAACAAATGAACAATTTTGAAAAGCCAGCAAAAATTGACTGGAGCCTACACACTACCATCAATCAACCTTATCGTACACACTCTTTGATGTGGGAACAAATAGATTCGATTGCAAGCATTGAAACTCAAGATCAACTTGAAGAGTCTATCCGGAATATGGACGAGTTTCCTGATGCAGTTGAAATGTTAAATACTATTGGAGTGAAAACTAATGGTAAATAGACTAACATACAACGTAGATGAAATATTTCAAGACATTGACGGAGACCCGGATAATGTTAATATGACAATACCACCTGAGATTATGGAATCTCAAGGATGGAAAGAAGGAGACACATTGAAGTTTGTGATAGAGAACGGTACAATCGTTATTACTAAGGTAGATAATGGCGAAGAGTGATGACACAATAGAAGTAGAAGGTAGTATTATAGATGTGCTACCAAACCAAATGTTTAAAGTAGAACTTGAAAATGGACATATTGTAACTTGTTATACAGGCGGCAAAATGCGCCGTTTTAGAATTAGACTAGTTCTAGGCGACAAGGTAAAGATTGAAATGACACCTTACGACCTTGACAAAGGACGCATTACATTTAGAATCTAGGTTGACAGTTGTTGCTTTTTGTGTTATAAAATAGTTAACAGGAGGGTACAATGGCTGTATTAGAATTATCAAGTTTTGAAATGATTGAAAAAGTCGATCACCCCGGCTCCTATCAATGTGTGCTGAGTTTTGGCGATAACTATGAACTCAGCATTATTAGTGGTGATGGTGCATACGGCACAGAAACTGCTCCTTATGAGATTGCTGTACTTAAAAACGACTACTTTACACATCTGCCTGGCATTACAGATGAAGATGATAGTGTAACAGGTTACTTGACAGAATCAGATGTTGATGCTATTATAAAGAAAATGTACTTAATCACAGGCAAAACTCCGGTGCAAATATGATCACAGTAAATGGCGGAACACGCAATCAACGCAAGTATGCACTTAGCATGGCTGCGTTTGTCTGCGAAAAATTCAATGTTAATCCTACAGTTGAAATCAACTTTCGGCGTATGAGCAATGACGAGAACTACGGCTATTGCACAGAGCTAGAAGACAGCGAATACGAAGTAGATATCAAGCGTACTCTTAACATGCGTGAAATGCTGTGTACACTTGCACACGAAATGGTGCATGTAAAACAGTATGAACTAGGTGAACTAACACAAGACAACGAAGCAGGCATGGATTACTGGGACAAACCTAGTGAAATCGAAGCAATGGGACGCGAGCCCGGATTGTTTATACGCTGGGCAGAAAAAGAACGTCTTGCTCACTTAAAATGGACACAAACTGGTTGACGTTAAATCAAAATACACTATATTAATACTAAGGCAAAACAGAAAGGCATCACATGTCACAACGTGTAAACAACTTTAAAGGCGGCATCCAATCAGGTACAACTGCATTAGATGCAGATAGTTCCAAACTTGATAAACAACTTAAAGAATCTAGAGATAATATTCGAGTACCTGATCTTAAGATGATCAAACAGTTTTCTTATGAAGATAAAATAAAATATGTTGGCGACAACTGTTTTGGATTTGCACCAGATGGCGGCGCATGGTTCAAAGGCGACAAACTAGTAGCAGTATTTGAAGCCAAGAAACAAGGACTTGGCGGCAATGCATACGAACGTTGGTGGGACAATGCTTGTACAGCAAAACATATTAATCCAGATGTAGTATATGTAACATTTTGCAGCGGTCCAGGCTCTGCACAAGGACAATGTTTAGATAATCTCCGGCGCAAAGCAAACATTATGTTAGGCGAAAACTTCAAGTTTTATATGTCACCCGAAGGCTTTACATTTGATCAAGTTAGTGCTATAATGCAAGAAACATTAGAAGGAACGTTATGAAACCATTATACATGTGGGCAGGCGGAAAAAACAAAATGATACCCAAATATTTGGATAACCCAGGTATTCCAACTAGTGGCTACGACACATTTGTTGAGCCATTTTTTGGTGGCGGAGCAATGACTATTTGGGTATATGAAAACTGTCCGGATGTAAAAAGGTTTGTTATCAATGATGTTAAAGAAGAACTAGTTGGTATTTACAACGCTATTAAAAATGATGTTGATAACTTTATTAAACGTATGGATGCACTCGAAGCACAATATATTCCTTTAGATAAAGCCAAACGTAAAGAATGGTTTTACAATCTTCGTACACCATATGCAACCAATGTACACAACTGGACTACTACAGAAGAAAGTGCTACACTTTACTTCCTAATGAAAACAGCATTTAATGGTATTTGGCAAACTACCAAACGTGCAAATGGCAGATTTGATACACCATTTGGATTAGGTAATCAAAAGACAACAGTGTATGACAAAGAAAATGTAATAGAATGGCATACATTTTTACAGAAAGTAGATGTTTATTGTGGAGACTGGAAAGTAGCAAGCGATGCAGTAGCAGGCGAACGTGCGTTTTTCTTTTATGATCCGCCTTATAGAGATAGTTTTACAAGTTATGGCGAAGGATTTACCGATGCAGATCACCAAACTCTAATCGAGTATTGTGTGCAAAAAGATTTGGCTGGCGATATTGTATTTTATTGTAATAGAGATGATGCACAGGATGGATTCTTTGATACACACAAAGCACATCTAAATGATAGTTACTTTGATATAAAATATACAGCTGGGCGAAGAGCTACAGAAAAAGACAAAGATGGAAACGACACACGCACGGCAAAAGCAGCCAAAGAAATATTATTACATTCAACTATAGTAAAACCGGTTGAAGTATTTGCCAATGGATTATGTGAAGTTGTTGGTTGACAAGTGTGTGTCTGTATGCTATAAAAGTGTATAGGCACAAACACACGGAGGCACACATGAGAAATACACTTCACGATCCAAACACTCTTGATTGGGGTAGTATGAGCAAGGCAGAGTTCAAGAGCCTGGAACTCGAATACGAGCTTGATGACGAGACAAATAATAAAGTGCATTACTACGTGCCACTTCCTCCTAAGGCTGTACCCCTCACAGAAGCTCTTGCTGTAGCATATGCAGCATACCGCATCAACAACAATACTTACATCAAAGACACTCGTCGATTTAGCACAGAAGAAAACAAGACACGGTTTGACAACATAAGTCTTGTTAAGTTTTACTGGGATAACAAACTTAATTCTTCTAATGCACAATGGCATCCAAGCGACTTTGAGATGTTTGAGCCTACTGAAGAAGACTATGCTAATGTACAAGAAGCACTCAAGTGGATGCGTCGGTATGTAATGCTTGGACTAGGTGAGCTAGACGGCTTCAAAGCTGATATGGTAAAAGAACTATCGCAAGACGAAGTACCGTTTAAGTGCGGTATGGGTCGTATTGCTTTTGCTCCAGAGTTTATCAAACGTGATCAACACGAAAGCAATCTTAAAAAAGAAATCCGTGTTGAGTATCGCGACAGCAAACATTTAGGTGCAGAGAAGGATAGTGTAGAAGCAGTGATTGCTATCCTTGACCGTCGTTACAGCGCCCGGTGGGAGAGCTACAACTACACTGCGGTTACTACAGAAGGTAACCTAGTGAGCTTCATGAACAAGTTTGCATATGATGTAGGTGCTATGCTACGCTGTAAGGCTAAGGTAAAAGCACAGACTAAGAACAAGTTGTTCGAAGTAAACGAAACCCGTCTAAACTATGTAAAACTATATAAGGTATAAGAATATGAATCGAGTATGGAAACACTTTCTTAAAAATCTTGCTTGGCCTGTTTGCAGTCTTGCTTATATTGCGGCAGTGTCATTTGGCGCAGCCTATGCAAACACACTATTTAAAGGCGCCGGCGCATTCATTGCATTTGTCTTTGCGATTGCGTTTGTAGGCTTGCCTGTAGGTGTGTATCTTGTGCGTGAGATGTGGATAGATGCTAAAAAACAAGTAGAACGGGAAAACCGTGACATGTTAAATACTATAAAGGGCAATAACTAATGGATTTTTTTACAGCGGCACACGGTATTCTATTACTAACAGCAGTGGTGTTTACTGCATTTGGTCTTTGGGTTGGTCGTAGATCTCAAACACAAGAGGTTGTAGAAGCTACTATTGATAGTTTGATTGAGCAGAACTATATCAAAACTGAAGGTCACGGCGAAAATATGGAGATTGTTAAATGGCAGGACTGGTGCAACAAGTATGATTAAACTGCATGGCGGATGATATCACTGCAGATTGGAAATCAAATAGGTTTATCGTATCAAAATCTGCACTACACGATTATGAAGGGTATTTGGTTGTTCTAACCGACTTTACCTTTTGGGCATTAGAAATTGACAATCTTACTGAATGGTGCTATAATAATAAATGTAAGCAAGAAGGTATGACTGTACATATACCTACAGATAGGATGTTAACGATGTTTATACTACGGTGGACCAAATGATTAAACTTCAAGGCAAACTACCAAGACAGATTTGGCTTGCATGTAGCGGCGGAGTTGATTCAATGGCAGCATTGGACTTTCTCCGTCGCAATCATCAGGTAAATGTGCTACACTTTGACCACGGAACTGCACACGGTGAAAAGGCTCGGGCGTTTATGGAACGCTACTGCACCGAAAAACAGATTCCTCTTACTATTGGTGAGACACACGGCACTATTCCTCCAGGTCCTAGCAGAGAAGAATGGTGGCGTGAGCAGCGTTATGCATTTTTTGAAAAGTTCTTTACAGTGCCTGTTATCACTTGTCATCACCTAGATGACTGTGTAGAAACTTGGGTATGGAGCAGTATGCATGGCACAGGCAAATGGATTCCTTATCGACGTAAACATGTTATCCGTCCGTTCCGTCTCACTCGAAAACGTGACTTTGAACTTTGGTGTCGTTTGAACAATGTGCAGTGGATTGAGGATGACAGTAACGAAAATATCCATTATACTAGAAACTATATTAGGCACGAGATGATGCCGCACGTACTACGAGTTAACCCTGGTATTCACAAAACTATTGCAAAGAAAGTAAAAGATGACACTACCTTTCGAACGCTATAATGCTGTAAAGCGCACAGAGGAGTTTTTAAAAGATCTAATGGATCCTAAGAAAACTCCTGGTGTACCTACAACGATTAGACAACGGGCATATTATCGTTTACGGCATTATCCAGGTGAATATTACTTAGATGTTATGGCAACTAAATGTCCTGAAATTTTAGAAACACCTAACCCGATTGATGACGTAAGTATATTGATGCACGATTATGAGGAGAAGAAGCGTGTACGCAGTAATGGTATGTCTTGACGGCAAGGACGATTGGATTTATGTTACGAAACAAACAGAGCATTGCTGGGACTTACAGCCCGAACTGTTTGAAGATGCACACGAAGCAATGGAGTTTGCAAAAACATTTCAACATCCTGACAGGCCAGAAATGGTAATGGTGGTAGATTATTATGAAGATCCATAAGGTTATCGCAAACGAGTAAATACAAGTCATAACATAGGGAGTACTAATATGGCACGACATGACTATATGGGCTTTTCAGAAACGCTCGAAGAAGACGACTATGGACTTATTATAGACAAGAATGGAAATATAAAAGGCATCTGGGTGCCAAAACATTTGGAAGATGTAGAACAACTTCCTTCGAGCATTGTACATGCTTGTAAACTTTATTTTGATGTTGACCCAAATGACGAAAGCAACTACCAAACAATGCATTAGAGGAATAAATGACACCACAAGAACAACATGACTATAAACTAAAATGGCGGCCTGGATATAGTGTCCAGGTCGATTGCGACAGCGATTCGTGGGGGAAAACCTATTGTCGTAAACACCTACAAAGACATCAGTGGACGTTTGACAAATACACTCGGCCAGATGACAGTCACACATTTTCATTTGAAGATTCGAATTTTGCTGAAATATTTCTTGAGGCTTACAACAAGTACAACCCACGCTTTAACGCTTGACAAATATAAAAATAAAAGTTATAATATTTAAGAAGCAAAAGGAATACACTCTATATGGAAGAAAACTTAACTAAGACAGAAGCAGTCGGTAGATTAATCAGCTTGGCCAAAGAAGTTGAGATTAGAGATCCTATTGACTGGAAGAGAATGAAGGTAACCGAAGAGCAAGTATTTGAAGTAATGGCAGCAAATGTCATTGATCAACTTTTTAGTATACCGGAAGACCATCGAACAACAGTAGCAATGGCTACTATGACAAAGTTACTTGTAGAAAACTTTGTATTATCAACTAAACTAGCAGAAGAAAGAGAAAAAAATGCCATTAGTACCAATCGTAGTTGAATCAGAAGCAAAAGGCGAACGTTCATACGACATTTACAGCCGTTTGATGAAAGACCGTATTATTATGTTAAACGGTGTAGTAGAAGACAACATGGCTAACTTGATTGTAGCACAGATGTTGTATCTTGAAAGCGTTAATCCTGACAAAGACATTAACTTGTATATCAACTCGCCGGGCGGCGCCGTAACAGCAGGACTTGCTATTTACGACACTATGCAGTTTATCAAATGTGATGTGCGTACTATTGTAATGGGTCAGGCATGTAGTATGGGTAGTTTCCTTGCACAAGCAGGTACAGCAGGAAAACGTACTGTACTGCCAGAGTCACGCACAATGATCCATAGAGTGTCAAGTGGCACACGAGGAACCAGCGGAAGTGTACACGTACAAGAACTACAGTTTGAAGATGCAAAACGAGCATACGAAGAGTCGCAAAAGATCAACAAGCGCCTTACAGAGCTTTATGTTAAGCATAACACCGCCGGTAAGCAGTACGACGAACTATTTGAAACTATGAAGTTTGATACATTCCTTACAGCACAAGAAGCTGTTGAACACGGACTTGCTGATAAGGTAGTTGAGCATAGATGAAGTTTAGCTGTCCAATAGATTTTCATTTACCAACACAGAAGTTGCATGATATCTATTGGAATGAGTTTGGATACAAGCTCGATGACAGAACACTTTACAAAGACGACAAAAGAATAATGCCAGTGGTTACAGGATTTTTAATCACTGGCAAAGACATCAAATGGCCAGTGCAATCATTGTTGGATGCTCTTGATATTGAGTTACAAACTGCTAGACTATTTGTAACTAATCCACACTGTAAGTTACAGATACACAAAGATTGTTTGGCTCAATCAAAAGAACTTCGTTCGTGGGCTATTAATATTCCTATTGCAAACTGCGACTTGGGTATAAATGAATGGTTTGAAGATCACAACAACAACTTTGGCACAGAGCAATTTGCACCAGGCGGCAGTGCTATAATTCCAGAGTACTTTGACAACAACTATATTGTGAGTGAGTCAATAGTGTTAAATAGCATACAACTGATCAAAACAAATGTATTTCACAGAAGCAACAACACAGGCAATGATAACCGTAGAGTTGTTTTAAGTTTAAGAGGAAAGCCCGATGTAACTTGGGCAGATATATTGGAGAAAGTAAATGTCTACAACAGAAGACGTGCAGAAGACAATAGCTGATTTAAAAGGTGTGCCCACACGTCAAGAACTACTTGACCTATTAGGTGACGAAATAGTAAATGTAACATTTGACAAACTCAGCGGCGATGAGCGTACTATGAAGTGTACACTTATACCCAGCATGTTACCAGCAGCACAGCGTGAAGACAAACTAAGTCAAACCAAGATACGCAACTTGGAAGACAAGGTGTTTGTGGTATGGGCTATAGATATTGAACCCAATGCTTGGCGTAGCTTCCGTTATGACAGGGTTAAAAAGGTTGAAGTTGATTTTCTGTTTGGCAACGGAACCGAGGATGGAGCAAACTACTAATGTTAAATCCTGTAAAACTTGACTACGACTTTGACGTATTTTTAAATGCCGACTACAGTGTACATGAAGGCAGTTGTATTGCACACCAAGTACATGAGCTACAGGATGTTCACGAGGAACACGGTGGATTTCCAGACAGCTACGAACGCAGCAACACATTGATTAGACAGTTGTGGTTTGACGAAACCCAGGTGGACTACAAAGAGTTTGAACGCCAGTTGGGCATTGAAGTTGTAACTGTTAGCACAGTACTACAGCCACCGGGCAACGTTATTCCCATTCACAGAGATACATTCTTCCAAATCAACAAACGTTATCCGGATGATACACGTTTAAAGGTTCGTGCTAATATGTACTTGCAAGATTGGAAAGTTGGACATCTTATACAATATCAAGAGCATGATAAAACTTGGCACAACAGCACACATTGGAGTGCAGGAGATGGATATATTTGGGATCACAACCATTTGCATCTAAGTGCTAATGCTGGAATGGCTGACAAATACACTCTACAAATCTCAGGCTTTTTAAAATAATAGGTTGACATCTTATTAAGAGTAGTGTATATTATAAATATAGGCACACAGAGAAAGGCACTATCATGAAGAACTTATTACTTGCTACAACTATTGCTATTGTAACTTCATCTGCTGCGGTAGCTGATGTTGTAAGAGCACGTATTACACATGTTGAACCACGCTACGAAACAGTTTATAATAATGTACCCACAACTCAATGTCAAGACGTTGAAGTTCCTATCTACGGTAACACAGGTGGCGGCGCCAGTGGTGGCGATGTACTAGGTGGTATGATTATTGGCGGATTGCTTGGCAAAGGTGCTACTGGTAAGGATGATGGTGCAGCTATTGGCGCTATTCTCGGCGGGATGGTCGCAGCTGACAACAACAACGGTCGCAGGGTTATTACAGGATATCAGATTCAACGTCAGTGTAACGAAGTGTATGAAACACGTCAAGTACGCCAGATAAAAAACTATCTTATTAGGTTTGAATGGAACGGCCATTACGGACAAGCATACACATACAACAACTACCGTGTAGGTGATCGTATTGATGCAACTGTTAGTGTAACGGCAAACTAATGAGTGATTTTAAAATGGACGAAATGCTTGAACTTTTGTACAAGATTGACAGTCGTTTAGATGTTATTGAAAAATATCTTCACTTTGAAGATGAAGAAGTTGCAAGTATTCTAGATGAACTTATACAAGAAGAGCAAGACAACATAAACTCTAAACCAAAACTTGTTATTGTTGAGAATGATAAGATTGTAGAGTTTCCAACAAACGACTAAGACAGTTACGTTTGTTGTTGTCTAGCCCAAAAAGAACACAGTCGCTCTGAGTTAGATTGTGTTCTTCACAAAGTTTTATTTGATTGATCCTATATTTTTGAAATATCCAATCACTTGTAAACTTGTTCATTAGGTCGAGATGTAAAAGCATACTTGAATGATTTAGATAAAAATGTTTGTTTGTGACACTTGCAGGTGATGAATATGGCTCAGTTGTATACACAACTCCACATCTTATATGTCCTGTGTTGAATGCTTTGCTAAAACTAAATGCTACATGAGTAATACAAGAATGTGTTAGATCGAGTTTACCCAAACTCACACCTGCTAGACAAGCATCAACAAATACATCTATTCCCCATGTTATACAATGCTGGATAATATCATTCCAATCTTCGTGCGGATTGCCTGTGGCAGCAAATGGATAGCTTATGATAAGTCTACTACCAAACGGAATATCTTTGTAGTTGGATATCGGAATACCAATATCTTTATGATAACTGTATTCTCCGTTTAGCACATAACACCGTTCTCTATACACTTCGTTGAATGCTTCAGTTACACCAGCAGTTACATAACCGTATTTGAATGAGTCTAGACCAACTAATCTAAATGTGGTATTTTTAATCCATTCTCGATGCTGTTTTACAAAAACTTGTGGCGCATATATTTTATTTAGATGTATCTCTCTAGCATTAATAAACTCTTTGATTGAGTTATCATGTATAGGTATTGCTTTACTACTAAACATCTACCACCTGCGCTTTGAAAAAGTTAAAGAACCCTGTGAGTGTTAATCTTACATTCTCACCAGCATCCTTGTCTACCCTAGTTATACCATGTACTACGTTCTTGTTTATCAACACAAGTCTATTAGGTTTGGGTGCTACAAAATAGCCCATGCCGTGTTCAATCAACCCTTTTTGTTTTTCTGCTTGCTCAAACATTTCCAATGTGCCTGTATTACGATACGTATCTTGTTGTTTAGTACCTGGTAACTTGCGCATGATTTGTTTGTATTCTACACTGTCTTTGGGCAACACCAACAACATACTGTCCCAGTTGATTTGCCAATGTTTGTGCAAGTAATAACTGTAAGTTACCCCGCCCATGTCTGTATGCCACGGATTTTTACTGCCTACAGGGTAACCATGACATCGCATAGCAATGTCTGTGTAGCCTGCTGTATAATCTTGAGCTTCTTCGCTGTCTGCAAATGTCTTTATAGCATCTGCCCATATGTCGTAGTTGTCGTTAAATGGCGCATCTCGGAGAAAGCGTTTGCTGGCTTTGTAGTTTGCACCATCGGTAATATGCCAATATTTGTCGTCAGTCTGACTCTGTGTCCATTCGTCACACTGCACTTGATTGAACAATCTATCCCAACTCTCTTGTGGCAAGAAATCATCTACCACAAGCACTTCGGGTGTTTTCATTACAACTTTATACATATGTTTCACATTTGCCTTCTCTAGTTAAATCTAATGTTACACAATGCAATCCACCATCCCAAAAGAACTTGTGTCTAAAGTCAAAAGGAACCATTTCCACACCATGCTTTTTAAGTTGTGCTGCTACACCTGCATCGTATCCATTTGTAATAACCAACTCTGGCGATACACTAACAACATTAACATCAAATATAGTTTCGTCTACATGTCCAATCCAGCTGTCTAACCATGTTGCTACATTTTTAGCACGTAATGGTTGCATACTTGCTTGCCAAAACTGTTCTGGAACGTTTTGCTTGGGTACTTGTATATAGTCCCAATGCTTGAGTTCGTCTGGTATCATTTCAGGTAACCAACACATAAGCAGCCCTGGTTTGATTAATGCTATTTTGCCATCAGCATGTCCGCTTTCGTGTAGTTGTATCCATTTAGCATCTATTTCATTCTTCATCCAATCTAGCCCTGCATAGGTACCTCTACCAAACTGCCTTGTCATTGGATAACTGGTATCGTTGTATGGTGCAGTGTGTATCAGTGTGTCTCCGCATTTGAGTATGTTAGCAGCGTGATACAGTGGAGTGCCTTCGTGTGCTACATAAGGTTGATAGAAACTTCCTAGCGTAGGAGTTGGCATAGCATTGTATTTTCTATCTAAACCAAATACGATATCGTTGTAGTGCTCACGCTCGTAAAACCTATTAGGATCTCCTCCTATAGTGCCTACAACCTGATCACCGTATACAACATGCATATCACGTGGACACACAGCAGGATAACGAAAGTCTCCTTTGTATTCACATTTTGGTCTGTGTACTTTTACATCATAACTTTCAAATAACTCAGTTAACTTTACAAAGTCTTCTTCTGATTCTTCAAAAATACGTTGTAGTCCGTTGCGAAACTCTATATCTTCTATGTGTGCTATATCATTTGGATCGTATACACGCCCAACAATGATTTCTTTTAGGGGATCCCATTCTGTCCATATCATAATATTATTTACAAAAAACTTGCATTCAGTGGTTGACTTCTGGTAAATAGACTGCTATATTATACAAGTAAGCAGAAACGCTTACAACACCATTTGTTATTATAAAGGGCAGCTGGCTGAGTGGTCGAAAGCACCGGTCTACTAAACCGACGAGGGTGAAAGTCCTCCCAGGGTTCGAATCCCTGGCTGCCCGCCATAATAAAAGGATAGGATACAATGTTTACAAATGAGTTTGATCACGACTTAACAACCATTACAATAATGGATGAAACAGGTGAACATAGTGATTTGATTATTGATGCATTTGATGATATAGTATACATACGTCAGTACGACGAAGAATGGAATACTGATACTATACTTGAAATAACATCAGATATGTTCAATGATTTAATCAATGCTATTCATTCAACAGAAGGGTCGTTTCGTACAGTTAATAAATAGTGTTATGTTTAAAGCAGTTAAAGAAACTATTTGGCATCTAACTTGTGTTAAGTGTAAAAACTGGTTCACATATGCAACCATGGAGGATAATATGTGTATTGACAGATATAACTTTCATTGTCCGCATTGTGGGTCAAAAGGACGTTGTACAATAGATGACAAATAACGAAGACATTCTAGTCTTCGATTATGATTTTGATAAGTCAGCATTACTTGATTTTTGGAATCAGAATCAAGACAACTCTCAACCCTATACAGACAAACGTTTTGGCAAGTTTGTAATGAACAACTGGCGCATTCTCAACGACATTGAGTTGGAGTATGCAGACAAACTAAACAAATATTTTGATATAGATACTTTACCCAAGTTTTATATTTTAAAAGCCAATACAAAACTACTTCCACATATAGACTATGATACAACGTGCAGCATCAACTTTTTATTAAGTGATGGAGCTGCTCCTGTACGATTTGGTGACAATGAATATTATTATCGTACAGCATTATTAAACACAACTCGTAAACATTCTGTTGACAAACACCCTGCTGACCGTTTACTGTTTAAACTGAGTGTTAAATATGAAAGTTTTGACAGTGTGAAGCAAAAGATACTAAATACTATATCAAGGAGTTAATATGGGTGGCAAGGTATTTGACGGCACTAGTGATTTTGATCACAATGCTATAGAACAACTATTAGATGATGTGAACAATAAAGTCCTTAAAGGAACAGGCATTGAATGTATTCCGGTTGGCAGTGCTGCTACTCCTACACCTGGTAAACGTTCGGGCGACTTAGATGTTATTGTAGATGAAAATGCTGTTATTAGTTTTTTCAACAGCAAAGATGTCAAAGAAGCAAAACAAGCACTAGCAGATTATATAAATCAAAAAGGTTATAACACAAAAGTTATTGGCACAAATGTACACGTACAAATGCCGCTTGGTACAGAAAGTCATCAGTTGGATATTATGGTTGTTTCTGATGCAGCAAACACTGCCAAGTTTCACACACATGATATTCCTCAAGGGTCTCCGTATAAAGGTATTCACAAACAACTTGCAATAAGCAAGATTGCAAAAGTGAAAGGCTTGTTGTGGAGTGCGTGGAAAGGCTTGTTCAAACGCAACGAGCAAGGCAAAGCTGGTGAATTTATTACAAATGATCTCAACGAAATAGCAAAAATACTATTAGGTGATAATCGTAGTGCAGCAGACTTGGGCAGTTTAGAAAGCATACTTGCTACAATGCCACAGAATGTGCAAGACAAACTAATGGCAGAATTAGAACAAGACAGAAACTGGGGTCCTAAGACAGAAAGTGTTATCACACTAGCTGATAAAAACCACAATCGTATTGTTGAACTAATGAATAGATTGGCCGACAGTAGATGAGATACAGTGAATTTAAACTAGTAGAAGCAAAGCAACTTGGTCGTGCATTCAACCACCTCGAAGACTTGGTTTTCTTTTATGGCAGTGACGGAACTATTGAAGCACTAGAGCATTTAAAAGATGTTGCTACTGATAGCGGCAGTCAAAGTATACGTATGAAGTGGGACGGCAATCCTCAAATCTATTGGGGACGTGAGCGTAAAGGTGGACCACTTATACTTGCTGGCCACAATGCGTGGAGCAAGGGTGTAGCTGCTACTAGTGAAGAAGAAGTAGCAGACTTTATATCCAACAAAAGTGGCAATCCTAAAACACCAGAAGAAAAAGCAGCAAGAAGTCAGTTTGCACAGAAGTTTGCAAGCATGTATGATTACTTTGATAGAGCTACTCCAAAAGACTTTGAAGGATTTGTATATGCTGATGGATTATTTTTAGATCCACCTCAAGAGAAAGATGGAGTGTACACATTCTGTCCAAATCCAAAATCACAAACTTGTTATCATGTACGTGCAAATAGTGAACTAGGCAAACGAATTGATAGAGCAAATATAATGGTGGTTGGACATGCGTTCTTTCCAGAGTTTGGTATGCCAGATAGTGCGCAACAACCAATGCAAGACTTTAGTATGTTTGACAACGATCCTAGTATTGTTGTGCTAGGACCAGTTTACAACGACAAGCCAGTACAAGTTGATACAAGTGCTATTGATAATGTAGAAAACTTTTTATCACAAAATAAACAAGCCATTGATGGATTTTTAGCAGGTGTTCCAGGACTTGCAGATTTAAAAAATATTATTTACACATACGTTAATCAAACAGCAAAAGCAAAACAACTGGATAATCTAAGTGCAGAAGATTTTTCAAACTGGTTACAAACCAGTAAAGTAAGCACAGGTAAACAAGCCAAGATTGCTGAGTTAGATTTACAGTTCAAGGGTGCTACTAGTGCTATTTTTGAACTAGTAAAAATGATACAACGTATGAAAGACGAAGTGATTGATCAAATAGAAGGTGAACAAGGTGACATTTGGGATACCAACGGTGAAGGTCGGGTACGTTATGCAGACCCTAATAAAAAGTTTGGCAATGTAAAACTTGTTCCAAGAAAAAGGTGGACACCGTCATGAGACTAAGACAACTATTTGAAGCACCAGGCGAAACAGTAGGACTTATATTTGGTAGATTCAATCCTCCACACAAAGGTCACAAAAATGCGTGGGAAATGGCCAGTCGAGAAACACATTGGTATGTAGGCACTAATCAAAGCACGGTTGGTCCTAAAGACCCATTGCCTGCACAAGCAAAAGTTGTTGCAATGGAAACTATTTGGCCTGAAGTAAAAGGACATATTGTATTCAGTCAAAGTTGGCTAACACTTGCTAGTGAACTGTATGCAAAGCACCCTGGTGCTACATTAAAACTTTACACAGACGAAGCATGGGTTCCTAAGACCATACAGCAATACAACGGTGCAGAAGGTCCACACGGTAGTTACAACTTCAAAGATATAGAATGGGTAAAGCCGCCAAGACTTGCAAGTGCAACCGATCTACGTGCAGCAGTGTTAAATGATGATCCAGAAGCATTTGCTAAAGCAGCAGGTGTTCCTGCTGATACGGTAGTTGATATTCCAGGCAAGAATGTAACTTTCTTTGAACTAGTTAAAAAGTATTTAGATCCACATCGCGAAAAACTTCTTGCTAAAAAATAAAATCTATAGTATACTATAACAATGTACAAATGTTATTTCCTATTGGACAATATTCTAGAATCTCCGTATGAACCAATCTCTATAAAGTTGCCCGGATCAAGGCTTCATTCAATGCCGCTGGACTATCTACTAGGACATTTTGACGATTTTAACTACAGAAACTTTTTTCATATAAGTCGAATAGAACTATTAGATACACAGACACCAAAGTTTATTGTTAATGTAATACATATGCCCAACTGGGTAGATACAAATCTATCAAAAGATGGTATTGATTTATTAAAAAATGATCCTAATGTTTATTTGTGCTTGATAACTACATTAGAAGGTGTACTAGATACAAAGGCACTAGCAAATGAGTTAAACAGTAAAGAAATACCATTACACAAAGTTGTTGTTATGACTAGTAATATGCAGGCTCACGGAAATAAACTGGATGGTGTAAACTATATTTGTGTTAACTTTTGGGAAAGTATTACTAGGCTTCATCATCAGACGTTGCCCGATATTAGTGTAACTACACCTAAGCAACTTTCAATAAATACAGCAGAAAAAAAGTTTTTGTGTTTGAATAGGAATATAAAGCCTCATCGTATATGGCTAATGTACAGTCTATTGCGTAGTAATATAATCAATGAAGGACATGTAAGTTTTAACCTTCCTAGTGTTGATCGTAGAGAATTTTATGTGTGTGCTAGATCGCATCATACACTAAAACGTATTCCAGAATCTCTCCACAGCGACTACAAAATGGCATTGGTTAGAGAAATGTATAATCGTAAACTAGACCCATTGCACAATCACCATGTAATAAACTATAACTCTAGTATCAAGTCTTACTACAATGACAGTTTGTTGAGTGTAATAACCGAAAGCGATACTAGTCTCAACTTTATTACAGAAAAAACTTACAAGGCTATAATGAATCTTCATCCGTTTTTTATTGTTGGCAACCCTGATCAACATGCATTACTTCGAGCTAGAGGCTATCATACTTTTGAAGATTTGTTTGGAGTTGATCAGATTACCAACTATGCAGAAGCATCGAAAATGTGGAAACACATCGGTAGTAAAAATATAGATGTATTAAAACAAAACATCAAGAAAAAATATTTAGATAAATTAATACATAACCAGCAGTTATTTCTTTCAAGGAAGATTAGTTGGAATGACATAACAGACAATCTTATAACAGCAATAGGTGATACTTGACCCAAGATTTTAAAAAACATTTTTGCATGGCGCCATGGACACACATGAGCGTATGGCAAAACGGTGATGCATATCCTTGTTGTATATACCACTGGGATATGCCTATTGGTAACATCAACGAAGCTGGGTTTAAAGGTGCATGGAACAGTGAAAAGATGCGTGACCTGCGTATGCGTATGTTGAATAATGAGCCAAGTGAAGGATGTAAAAAATGTATCAACTATGACGCACAAGGTATTATTAGTTATAGACACAAGTTTAACACAGAGTATAACCATCACTTTAACTTAGTAGAAACAACCAGTGACGACGGCAGTGTTGAGCAAATGAATCTTGCATATTTTGATGTAAGGTTTAGCAATCTATGCAACATGAAATGTCGTAGTTGTGGTCCACATTTCAGCAGCAAGTGGGCAGAAGACATTTCTGGTAAGCCCGAAGTAGTAGAAATCAATCATCCAGAGATGTGGTCTGAGATTGAAGAAATGTTGCCCACTATTGAAGAAGTTTATTTTACTGGTGGCGAAAGCCTGTTTATGGAGCAGCATTACAGACTGCTGGATATGCTTATAGAGCGTGGACTCAAACCGAGATTAACATACAACAGCAATGCTAGTAGATTGAGCCTCAAAGGCAAACACATAAAAGACTATTGGCAGCACTTTGATAAAATATTCTTTTGTGTGAGTTGTGATCAAATCGGTGCCAAAGCAGAGTACACACGCAATGGACAAAAGTGGAGTACAGTATTTGATAACTTGTGCTGGATACGTGATAACTTTGAACACAGCTATGACAAGGGTGTAGTTATACAACCAAATCCTACTATTAGTGTATTAAACATATTAGATTTGCGTAAGATTATCAACTTCCTGTTTGAACACAATATACCCACCGACTACGATATCAATCTCAGCAACTTGCTAGTTGGACCTGATTGGTTGAGTATAACAATACTTCCTGATCACATAAAACAACTGGCTAAAGAAAACATAATATTATTAAAAGAAGATATTGATAAGTTGAATATGTATCCACAACGCAAAGAGTTTTTGCACACAGGACTAGACAATATCATAAACTTCATGTATAGTAAAGATGACACACATTTGATTCCTGCATTTAGGAATGAAATGCAAAAAATAGATTTAAAACGTGGTGAAAACTTTCTCAACGTATTTCCAGAACTAAAGGACTTGTATGTCTAAACAACTTAAAAACAGCAAACACTTTTGTATGATGCCTTGGGTGCATATGCATTTGTGGCCTGCTGGCACAACATATCCATGTTGTATGAGTGATCCAGAGTTTCCTATTGGAAATACACAAGAGCAGAGTTTGCAAGAAATATGGAACGGCAAAGAACTACGCAATATACGTATGAACATGCTACAGGACAAGCCAAGCAAAGAATGTAGACGTTGCTACGAACTAGAAGAAAACGGCATGGGTACATTGCGTACCGGTAGTATTGGAAACTATGCACATCATTGGGACAAAGTTGAAGCAACTAGTGATGATGGTAGTGCAGGCGATGTTAACATGGCATATATGGACATACGCTTTAGTAATCTTTGCAATCTCAAATGTCGCAGTTGTGGTCCACAGTTTAGCAGCAGTTGGTTTGAAGATCACAAAGTAACACACGGCGACCCAGGACATCCTAAGATACTCCAAGTACGTGATGAAATGAAAAGTTTTATGGACGAGCTTGATCCGTTGTTGGAAAGTGTAGAACGTGTGTACTGGGCCGGCGGAGAACCGCTTATTACCAAAGAGCATTACAATATACTTGACAAATGGATTGCTATGGGCAAACGTGATGTTAGTATGGATTATACTACAAACTTTACACAAATGTATTACAAAAAGAAAACAGCATTTGATTATTGGAATAAGTTTGAAAATGTTAGAGTAGCTGGTAGTTTAGATGCCAATCATGCTAGAGGTGAATACTTGCGTAAAAATATGGTGTGGAGTGAAGTTGTACAAAACAGACGCACAATGATAGAACAATGCCCACATGTGTATTTTGAACTAACACCTACTGTGAGTGTGTACAACGTGCTTAACCTGCCTGACTTTCACAAGGAATGGATTGAAGAAGGATTGTTAGAGCCTTCTAATATACGTATCAACATATTGTTGGATCCTACATATATGCGTTTGAGTATATTGCCTCCGTGGATTAAATCTAAAGTTGCTGAAAGATATTCAGAACATATTGCATACCTAAAGCAGTTTGATAATATTGCAGGTGTTATAAACGATTATGAAAGTATTTTAAACTTTATGGAAAAAGACCGCACAAACGAAATAAAAATGTTTAAGTTTAAAACACAACGTATAGACACTCTAAGACAGGAAAACTTACTAGATGTATTTCCAGAACTAGAAGGTATTTGGTAATGGGATTTTTTGAAAAAAGAGAAGTTGATCCAAACAGAGAAATACCCATAAAGCCAACGGGTACATTAGCCGAAGATAAACACACTGCTACACTTGCTGCTATTGCAAAGTACAGCAAACCTGTACAAAAAGGTTTAGAAAATCTTGAAATAGAATACAAAGTTAATAGACAGACTAGACTGTGTATGTGTTTGTTGCCAGAATGGGATCCTAGTTTTCCACCTTACAATACAGCAAAACTTGCTAGTGCTGTAAAACGTGCAGGTTATGCTTGTAAAAGTTTTGATATAAATGTAGAAGCATACAATAGATTTCACAATGAAAAATGGCCTATTGATTTTGATCCTTGGGATCCACTACGTGACTGGCACTGGCTTGAAGAACATTATTACAAAGATATTCACCCACATCTAAAACCTATACTAGATGAAAAGATCGATGAGATAGTTGAGTTTGCACCAGATGTGGTTGGTTTTACACTGTACTATTGCAACGAAGCGCCTACAAAGTATGTAGCAGAACAACTGAAAAAGCGTATGCCAAATGTTCTAATCATGGTTGGCGGCCCTAGTACTCATGCTAGTTATTACAAGGGCGACGATTTATTTGATTATGTAGTAAACGGCGAAGGTGAACAACCATTATTGCTTGCACTAGAAAGCATAGAAAAAAAGCAAGGTGTTCAATACAACGAAAAAGAAAAAAGTATGATTATCCGGCAGCCTGAAAATCAGCGCTATAATCTAAGTACGTTGCCACTGCCTGACTACAGCGATTTTGACTTTAGCAAGTACAAGTTTCCAAATGGTGCATTGTGTGAAATATCAAGAGGCTGTATTGCCAAGTGTACGTTCTGCGAAGAAACACACTTTTGGAAATATAGGCAGCGTAATGCACTTAGCACACTCAATGAGATTGAACATATGTACTATGAACATGGTACTAATGTATTTTGGTTTATTGATAGTTTGGTAAATGGTAATCTAAATGAACTGCGTGGATTTGTAAAAGGAGTTGCCGAAAAAGGACTAGAGATACATTGGACTGGTTATTGTAGATGTGATGGTAGAATGGATGCTGAATACTACAAAGATCTAAAAGCAGGCGGATGCGAAGTTCTTAACTATGGTATTGAAAGCGGCAGTCAAGTTGTACTAGATGCTATGGATAAAAAAGTTACTGTACCAGAAATGGAAGCCAACTTTAGAGATGGCTATGCAGCTGGCATTGATGCAATGACCAACTGGATTGTAGGCTATCCTAACGAAGGACATAAAGAACTTGAAGACACTCTTACTTTTATGTATAGAGTACGCAATCAAGGACTTATTGCAATCAGTCAAGGTACAGGATTTAGTGTAGGTGTAGACACCATTGTAGGACAAAACTTTGACAAGTTTAATCTGTCACCGTTTTACTATTACGATCATTGGATTACAAAAGATTATAAAATGAGTATTGTACACAAACTCATACGTATGAAAACTTTTAGTATTTTTACAGACTTACTAAAAACAGAAAAAGTTTGCAGCAAGCCAACTCGTCCTAACTTGGCCAAGTTTCATTATGATATCAAGTTTGATAATCCTGATAACGAGTTTGATATTGAATACGATTATGATGACTTTGATTATAATATTATCAAGCCAGGCATTAGTAACTTTGCTGATAGTTTGGTAAATGAGATCTGGCCATTTTTAAGAATAGTATGGCGCACAAAAGGTGCATATAAACTACATTTAAAGTTCCGCAAAGAATGGGAATATGAAGAATGGGGAGAGCGTAATGCTGCTCCATTGGATGCTGACTATATATTTGAAATAACAGATGATGGCAAATGGACTGCTGACTTTAAATGGAAATATCAACAAGACGAATACAGTGATTGGGAAGACAAGTACTGGATTGAAAATGGTGCAATGCAAATGAGTCCAGATCCTTCGAGCCCTGTTTGGAGTATTATGGATTTCACCCGAGATAATAGCAATGCAGTTATTAGAGCACGTAAACTTGCATGGAAAGGTGATGCAGAGAAAAAGTCTAAAGATCCTTACAATGCTTATGATTTTAAAAAGTTTAAGCAAGACGAAAAAAACTTTATAAGTGTACGTAATATAGACTTTAGTTTTGAATATGAATGGCAGGGCAAAGGAGACTGGAGTGAGTAATACATATTGCGTATACCCGTTTATAAACGTACACACTAACACCGATGGTAGATGTAAACTATGCTGCCATGTGTACAGTGAAGACTATATTCAAGTAGATGGCAAAGATGCTGTACTAGGTAAAACTGACTGGTGGAACATTTGGAACGGGCAATACATGCTGGATGTTCGTGCAAAGATGCTGGCCGGTGGCAAAGTTAAAGAATGCAATCGCTGCTACGAACACGAAGAAAAAGGTTTAGAAAGCAGCAGACAATGGGCCAACAAAACATATCGTGCATCTGTAACACACGGCAACCCTACACACTTAGAACTACGATTAGGTAATCATTGTAACCTAAAGTGTAACAGTTGTTGGAGTGTGAGTAGTGATCAGATTTACAAAGAACGTAAGAAGATACTTGCTAAAGAGTCTGTACCTAAGTGGTTAGATGACCAATGGCAACACGAGATTAAAAGTGTAGAGGAACACGATTGGGCATGGTACGAAACTCAGGAGTTTCGTGACTTTGTAGATCAAGTTGCACCTACATTAGAACGACTGTACATGACAGGTGGTGAGCCTACACTGATACAAGCAAATCAGTATGTATTGGACAAACTAGTAGAAGCTGGTAATACAAAATGTCATGTAGCATGGACAACCAATATGACTACATGGCCAGAAGGGTTTTATGACAAACTAGATTTTTTTGACACTAGTGAAATACAGATGAGCATTGACGGTTATGGTGATCATAACATGTACATACGCTATCCAACTGATTGGAACAAGGTAGAAGAAAACTTTGACAAAGCAATGAAGTTGCCTGAAAAAGTACAACTAAAGATTTACTTTGTGTATCAAGCATGGAATGTGTTTGATGTTGACAAACTAATACGTTGGCTAGAACAAAAGCAAACAAGGCGTGTGGACTTTGTTCCTATTTTCTTAGAACATCCTGATCAACTGCACAGTTGTGTATGGCCTAGAGAACTACAGCATAATATCATTGGAAAACTAATGATGCTGGATACAAAGCTACACCAAGATGCTGTTCAAAGAATCATTAACTACACACAGAATACTAATAAATATTCAGCAGAGAACCTCATGAGAATGAAACAGTTCATTAGTATCAATGATAGATATCGCAAGTATAAGTTTGCAGATATTTTTCCATTACTAAATGACATATTGGAAACAGAATGCAAGAAATAAAAGCTATTTTACCAGCTAAAGACAAATGGGTAAGCCTAGTATGGCAAGTCAACGATTGGTGCAACTTTCGTTGTACATATTGCAGCGAATGGAACTGGGCAGGACGTAATAAAAACGATACAGATATTCCGTTGATTGTTGATACACTTGAGCGTATTATGTTACATTATAAAGCCAAAGGTTACAAGTATTTTAAACTGTATCTCAGCGGAGGCGAACCTACATTTTGGAAGGCACTTATTCCTGTTGTAGAAAAGTTTAGAGAACATGCTGAATGGCCTGGTAGTTGTGTAGGTATCAACACCAACTTTAGTAAGCCACTAAGCTGGTGGAAGGATCATCATCACTTGTTCGAAGATGTTGTTGCTAGTTATCATGCAGAATGGAGCAAAGACGACAAGTACATGGATGTTTACAAGTTCTTACAAGATAAGAAAAACTATTTGTGTAGTCGTATTATGATGCATCACGATCATTTTGAACAGTGTATGGCATTTGGCGACAGAATAAAAAATGAGTGTGACAACTATATGATTGAGTATGCACCAGTCTATGACGAGTTACGTCCTAGCACAGATCCGTATCATTATGACGAACCGTGGCAGATGGAGTTTTTTCAAACTAATAGTACAGTACAACAGCAGAGTATTCCTATAAAAAAAGATCCTAGTTATGCTTGGGCAAAAGTACAATACGAAGATGATACTATAGAACCTATTGATACAAACGGCATCATTACAAACGGTAAAAACTTCTTTAAAGGTTGGTTGTGCAATATACACGAAAGTTTGCACATTCATCCTAATGGTAAAATACAACAAGCAAGTTGTGGAGTAGGACCAGTTGTTGGAAATATTGTACAAGGCGAGTTTAATACTACAATGAGTGAAGGAGTGTGGTGTCCTAAATCACATTGTCATTGTGCAGCAGACTTTAATATTAGTAAAGCAAGGCCAGAATATGCAAAACAAATTAGATAAACTACCAAAAAACTTTTGTTACTTTAGTATGCAAGGATACAGCACACATTCGCATGGACGTACTAGACCATGTTGTTTTAGTAGAGTAGAAACTAATGCATACATGCCAGGTGTTGATGTAGATTCAGTTCCTTATTGGAAGGAACATCATAACTGGAATAGTCCTGATCTTGAAGATTTTATCAACGATCCAAAAGCCAAAGAAATACGCAAGCAACTACTAAATGACGAAGTTCCAGACGGATGTCGTAGTTGTTTCGAACTTGAAGATCAAGGCATACGCAGTTTTAGACAAACATGGAATGAAATATACGAAGATCAAATAGACACAACTTTAAAGCATGTTGATAATGAAGGACATTTAGATGCACAGGCTGTTACGTACTTGGATATCAGTTTGGGAAATATTTGTAACCTAAAGTGTAGAAGTTGCAATCCGTGGGCAAGTCATCGATGGATAGAAGAAGGACCTACAGTGCCACACACTGATTGGGATGACACAGCATATATGATTGCCAAAATGAGCAGTGACAAGCCTTGGTTTATTAAAGCATTTGCTGAAGGATTTTTTGATGAAGTACTGCCTAATGTAAAAGTTATTAACTTTATAGGTGGCGAGCCATTAGTAGTCGAAGAACACTATGCTTGGTTAGAACACATAGTCGATCAAGGTTGGAGTAAGGATATTGAGCTCCATTATAATACTAATGGTACAACTATACCCGATAGACTATTAGCTATCTGGGATAAGTTTAAAGGTGTTATATTAAGTTTGAGTATAGATGCTATAGGTGATCTTGCATACTATGTTAGACATCCTACCAAATGGAAAATAATAGAAAAGAATACAAAAAAACTAGCAGAGTTTAGTCGCACACGCAAAGGTGTTCTTGTGCATACACACGTTACACTTAGTTTGCTAAACTTGCATGACTTGCCCAACTTGTTGGATTGGTGCAAACACCAATATGATACGTGGCACTATGAATGGGATTGGGGCAACTATGGTTATCAAAACTGTCTGCCGCATTTTAACATTGTAGATTTTCCACGTCACTTGAATATACGAAACTTACCCGAAGATCGCAAAGTGTTGATGAACAAAATGTTGGAAGAGCAACATCTCAAATACAAAAATGCCAAGTTGCCGGATTGGGAGCAGTGGGCAGTTGAAAACATTATCAACTTAAAAAATATTCTAAATCAGCCACAAGATGAAACAGACTGGAAACACTTTATTGATAATACCAATGCTAGTGACAAGTTTAGAAAACTCGATATTGTTGAATATATTCCGTGGATGGAGAAATATTTTTGAAACTAGTAAGTTTTGGCGATGAACTAACTATAACTAAAAATAACCATGTTGACTTGTTGGCAAAGCAACTGGGCATGTCTGTGGTGAACAAAGGACTGGAAGATACCAGCAATGAAAGAATATTCAACGATGTTGTAAAGTTTATATGTGAAAACAACACAAGTGAATATTTTTTTTTAATAGGCTGGACATCGCAGGCAAGGCAAGATATATTCTGGAATGATGAATACTTTACATATCGTCCTGACAAACGTGTGTACAATGATAACGCTATTAATGGAATGCACAGAGGCGATGAAATATTATTCAATCCTATATTAAATTCTGGACAATGGGCTACTATGGCATTGTCCTTACAACAAACATTTGAGTTTCATGATTGTAAATATTTTATGTACAATACACAAGATTGTATTCATATTAGTGATTACAATGCAAAAAATATTAAAAGTTTAAAAACAACAAACTATCATAATCCGTTGAATAAAAGCAGTAGTATGAAATACTATTTAGAACAACAAAGTTTACAATCGCACACTTGGGCAGATTTTCTTTATCGTAAAATAAATGCAGGAGGTGTACTTTGAAATATCTAGTTGCATTTGGATGTAGTCATACCAATGGCAGCATGTTAGACGGAAAAAACAGTGCCAGTGAATACAATGTGCGCAACGGGTTTCCAGCTATGCTTGCAAAGCGGCATGGATATGAGCTGATTAATATAAGCAAACCCGGCGGCAGCAATCAACACATATTTCGTACAGTATTAGACTTTGTAAATAATCATATGGAAGACCAATATGAATATTTGTTTTTAATAAACTGGTCGGGTGCTAATAGAATAGAACTACGCTATCCTGAAAAGAATGATCTACACAACTATGTACATTATGGAGATCATCTTGACTTTAAAAGTGTTCCATTTACTGTAGGTATTAAACCTAGTATCTATACATATAAACCTATTGTGCATTTAATCAAATACATTCCTTATTTGTTTGATGACAATATGATGTTTGATAAATGGGCAACTTATGCTTACAGTTTGCAATGTATTCTAAAGAAAAATAATATACAATATCTAATGAGCAACACATGTGAAGGACTAAAATCAACAGAATACAATGCTAATGTTATCAACAAGTTGGATACATTGCACTATCCACATATCAGTAGCGAAAAAGATGCAATGGTTACATGGTTGTTGAATCAGGGTATTAAAAAAACACCTTGTTGGCATTTTAGAGAAGATGGACATGCATTGTGGGCAGATAGATTAGAAACATATCTCAAGGAGCTAGGGTATGTTGAATAGAAATATAGTAAGCAAAAACTTTAGATATCGTAGTAATGAGTTTAACTTTCGGTTGGGCTTTCCTGAAGAAAAAACTGTAAAAATAGGATCATTATACACTCGTATTGATTATTGGAAAAATGTTTATTTCAATCTCTTAAAACTCAAACCATTTGATAATATAATGTTCTATATGAATCAAAGTGGATTTGATACATTTGCAATGATATTGGCTGCTACCGAACTTGATTTAAACATAGTTGCATCAAATCCTGATTTACTAATACACACACTTCCAGATTCAACACTAGATACCAAAGGATTTAATAAGCATCGAAACTATAGTTATCATGATTTGTCAGATCATAAGTTTGACAGTGTTGTAGAATATACACAAACAGGAACTTCAACAATACTAGGTAAGACAAAAATACCAACAATAACTATACACGGAAATGTTCTGCACACAAAATATGATATTCAACCTGAGCTAATTGTAGACTTTATGCTGCCGGCATTGATGAATAATGCTGTTGAAACACACACCTGTTTAGGATTCAATGATGTTGTCGAAGGTATGCATCGGATATTAAAAGTTGTGCAAATGCAAGGTATCAACTGTATTCTTGTGCCATCTATCGAAACTTGCTATAGTTTTGTCGAAGTAGCATTGTTAAAAAGTATTAACATTAATAACTTGCGCATCAACTGTTGGGACAATGGCCTTATAACACCTGTTGTTAATCCTGAAACTATCAACTACAACGATCTCGATGACTTACCCAGTAAATATCGCATCAAAGGAAAAATATTAAGAGATGTCACCGAAGATAAAATATATTTTCAGTTTGTAAAACCTGTTGATAAAAGTATAGCCAAAATAAAAGTTTCTGCTATGAATGCCGAAGTCAAACGTAGAACAGGAAAAAAAATAAGCAAGTGGGCATATGCACAAGGGCCTGATGACGAAACATTAATTTTGTTTAGGAATCTAGAATGATTAAAATAATCTACAATGCCGACATTTTAGGTTGACACCTAAAAAGTAGTATGCTATATTTATTAATATAAATAGGAGGGCGATGCTATGAGAACACAACCACAAGCTGTAATCAAAAAACTTGAAGCAGACAACAGTCGCTTAGGCAAAGAATCAATCCTAAAACAATCACACGAAGAAGGACTTCCAGAATTCTTTGAAGGTTTAAGCATGGCACTTGATGCTCTTGTAACATTTGGGGTAAAGCAAGTGCCAGAGCGTTCGGATGTGTTGAGTGGACAAGGACTGTCTTGGAGCGTGTTTAAAGAACTTGCAGATAAACTACAACAGCGAGAACTAACAGGACACGCTGCTCGCGATGCAATCGAACTTGCAATGAGTGTTGCTACTACCGAACAGTGGAACGGATGGTATCGTCGCATCCTTATCAAAGACCTGCGCTGTGGTGTAAGTGAAAAGACTGTTAACAAAGTAGTGCCAGGATGTATTCCTGTGTTCACTTGTGCTCTTGCTCATGATAGTGCCAAGCACGAAAAGAAAATGACTGGCAAGAAGCAGATTGAAATCAAACTAGACGGTGTGCGTGTTATTACAATCATTCGTGGCAACAAGGTAGAAATGTTTAGCCGCAATGGAAAACAGTTTCACAACTTTGGACACATCATTGCAGAACTTGAAGCAGTGATCAAAGAGTATCCTGTACCTTATCCGCTTGTATTAGACGGCGAAGTAATGAGTGCAGACTTTCAAGATCTTATGAAGCAGATTCATCGCAAAGATGGTAAACAGCACAACGATGCTGTACTGCACTTGTTTGATACTGTGCCGCTAGGATGCTTTATAAATGGTAGCTGGGATAAGCCACAAAGTTTTCGTAGTGAGATTACCAAGCATTGGGTAGAAGAACACAAAGACGTCTTAGAGCACGTACAAGCACTGGATTGGGAAAATGTAGACTTAGACACTGCTGAAGGACAAACACGCTTTGTAGAGCTTAATAAAGCAGCCGTTGACGGTGGTTACGAGGGTGTTATGATCAAAGACGTTGATGCACCATATGAATGTAAGCGTACACACGCTTGGCTCAAAGCGAAACCGTTTATTGAAGTAACATTGGAGGTAGTAGATGTCGAAGAAGGAACAGGACGAAACGAAGGACGCTTGGGAGCATTGGTATGCTCTGGAGAGGATGATGGACGAAATATCCAAGTTAATTGCGGTAGCGGGTTCAGTGATACTGATCGTGATAGTTTTTGGACTCGTCGTAGCAGTATTGTCGGCCAACTTGTAGAAGTAAGAGCAGACGCCGTAACACAAAATCAAGACGGAACATACAGCCTACGCTTTCCACGCTTTAAAACATTCCGTGGATTCGAAGTTGGTGAAAAATTATAATAAGGTTATCGCAAAGAAAGTAAAAGATGATGTTGATGAAAATGTTTAAGCCTAAACACACCCACGATTGGGAACTTGTTTCGTGTAATGACGACTATCATACTACCTATACTGACACAAACAAAACAGTAAACTGGCAACAGCGTTTTTATAAATGCCGTTGCGGTTCTAGAAAGCACGAAGACAATCGTACTAGTAAATATGAAACACATAAAGGGTTAGAAGCTGCTAAGAAAAACTGGATCGATGCCGGTGTTGTTCCAAAAAACAGTTACTACCCTGGAAACCAAAACGGTTATGTAAAGGTCGATGATGTACCTCAAGACGCATTAGATCCAATTGAAAAACTCAATAGCAATCTAGAGGACATTGCTCGCGCAGTTCTTGCTATCAAACGTGATTACGATCTTGAAGCAAAATATCCTAAACTCAAATCTGCTGCTGATGAATACAATCGTCAGTTGGACAAATATCATAATTTTGAAAGTTTAAAGGAGACTAACTAATGAACGGTGATTTAATTATAATTCTGGGTATGTACTTCGCAGCCTGTGTTTTAATTTTAGTGTTGCCCAGCGTTGAGCACTATATGGAACGGCAAAATGAACACGAGTTAAGAATAGCCTGCGTTAATGCAGGTAAAACTCTAATAGATGGTAATTGCATAAACGGAGAAACAAAATGAATGGTAATTTAATTGTAGCAATGTTTTTTACTCTCTTTGTTTTGGCTATGGTGTTGCCCGGGTTTGGCCTATACATGGAACAGAAACGGGAACATGAGTTAAAAATAGCTTGTATCAACGCAGGTAAAACTCTAATAGAAGGTAGCTGCATAAATGGGAACTAATCAAACGGAAAATGGGTTAGAGGAGGCTATTAAATGACTATAGTTCGAACTGATACTGGTCACATCTGTGCTAACGGCAGTTGGTACAATCTCCATGACTTAGTAGATACTGTTTTTGAACGTGTCAAAGCCTGGGGCTCTAATAATCCAGGCTTTGACACTCCGAATTGGTTCTATACAGGATCGCCATATGCTGATGAGATTGTTGCACTAGGCTGCTCAGAAGTAGACGCTCCTGCTAACTATAGAATTGAATGTGTTCCTAGGCTAGGCAAAGTTTGGCGCAGCCGAGAACCAATGTGGCCTGAGATTTTTAACTGTGCTGTTAAAGAGGAAATCTAATGAACGGTAATCTAATTGTGGCTATGCTCTTTTTTTCACTGGTTTTGTTTTTGTTTACGTTGCCCGGCTTTGGCAAATATGTAAACCAAAGGTATGAACGTGATTTAAAAATAGCTTGTATCGACGCAGGTAACACTCTAATAGAAGATAGCTATATAGGTGGAGAATAAAAATGAAAACTAATCTAACTCAAAAACAACTAGATCAACTTGCAGAGCTTATCACATTCAGTGAGAACGAAGACGGAACTTTGTTTATTAAAGACATCAAAGGCACTGTCTATGGTGATATCTACGGCAATGTTAAAGGCAATGTTGAAGGTGACGTAGGCGGTTATGTTGGAGGTGATGTCAACGGTGATGTCCACAATAATGTCTTAGGTGATATTGTAGGTGATGTCAAAGGCAATGTCGAGGGTGATGTCAAAGGCACTGTCGGAGGTAGTGTCTGTGGTGATGTCGAAGGTGATATCTATGGTAATGTCAACGGAAATGTCCACGATAATGTCTTAGGTGATATTGTAGGTTATGTTGGAGGTGATGTTGGAGGTATTATCTTTGGCAATGTCGAGGATGATGTTAGAGGTAGTGTCGGAGGTAGTGTCTACGGTGATGTTTTATGCAACGTCAAAGGTAATGTTTGGGGTGATGTAAAAGGTAATGTCGAAGGTATTGTCTGTGGTAATGTTAAAGGAGAAACATAAATGGCATATGTAACAGTTGATGTAGAGTTAAACGAGTTCGATGACGAAGAGATTGTATACGAACTTAAAGAACGCGGATATTTCGTGCAGAAAGAATCATTCGAATTTAACAAACTAGACAAGTATGAACTTGATTTCATACTAGACTTGGTTGACAAGAACAACACAGACGTGTATACTAATAGAGTAAGAGATAAACTTTATAACCTAAGGCACGGATTATGAACATACAACACTATCCATTATTTGATACAGCAAAAGTAGAAAAGATTTACTCAGAAAAAGATGGTGTAGATGTAAAGTACGTTTGCACCACAGACTTGCAAGCAAGCGATGTTCCTGTGGATATCTTCTATCGTCCTACACCACATCCTGAGTTTGGCAATCGTTACTTTGGTATATTCCGCGCTACTGGGTATGGTGCTGCGTTAGAGCCTCAAATCATGATCACAAATGCTGATGTTGTAGAGTCATTTGTGTTTGGCATGGTAGAAGATGACAATGGTAAATTGCAGTACAGTCAAAGTCATCACGACTATTGTGCATTTGACAATGGTAATATGATTGACGGCGGCAGAAAATATATTCGTACATCTCAAGGCTGTAGAATTTATAAGATAGTAGATGGTGAACTTCGTGAAACCAAAATCGAAGAATAACAGCAAAAACACTGATGCATCAAATGTATATTAAATCAGTTGGAGACAACGATTGAGATGGAAAACTAAAAAAAAGCCAGCGCACGGAGATGAGCGTATTGTGTGGTACTTTGCGTTTTGGCCTACACCACTTTCAGATGGGAATACGGTATGGTTAGAACGCTACTGGTCTCGAGAAAGATGGCATTATTCTCCATATTCGGCATTCGGCGGATGGTGGCTCGAGATTTCTACTCTTAGAAATGAAGGAGGTGGAGTTGACCTACAGCGTAAAGCCGAAAAATCCTCTACTGTGGATCAAGTACAGGATACTTGAGTGGCAGTGGGATAGAGTCCTGCGCAAGAGTAGACACAGTTCTTGGAATGCGTATCTTTGGTGGAATGACCTTGACTTCAATATCACTGGACACACTGTGCAAGATCAATTTCACGGATACACTCATATTGCAAAAGTGGATTATGCCAAACTTCCTACACACTTTAACGCACTATTTGGTCCAATCGAACACTG
>Ga0255769_10000871_pt1 | contig 35832 bp, 40 predicted proteins | sample 041ome_9_FD_179637 | JGI IMG/M metagenome (GOLD analysis project Ga0255769, IMG submission 179637) | Coastal salt marsh microbial communities from the Groves Creek Marsh, Skidaway Island, Georgia - 041413US metaG (version 2) | ecosystem: Environmental > Aquatic > Marine > Intertidal zone > Salt...
AAAACTCTTGAGATGGGAGGAAAGTTTGACCCTGCAGTAATTGCTGACCTTAAAAAAGTGGACAGTGCTTTAGGTAGTACGATTGAGAATTACTTTACCGCAATCAAAGGTTCATATGACAGAAAGACAGATTTAGCTTCGAAATCCGCTACTTTGGACCGGGCAGAAGCCAATCTGAAGCTTTCTATGGACGTTCTATCTAAGATGGATGAGAACACTCCAGAGCCTATTGTTCGGATGGCAACAAGTATTGCGGCTAGTGCGGCACCGACAGTTACGGGTATGTCACCAGAGAAATCTAAAGACTTGCTAGATACCTATTACGAAGCAATCACTGCCGATCCGAAGGATGATGAAGACTTTGAAAAGGCCACACAGAAAGCTGCAGATGATGTCCATTCGTTCCTAATGAATCAGGGACCGTATGACCAAGGCTTAGATCGTGAGGAGGCTATTGCAAAACTCATCGAACAGTTTGCAGATAGGGATGCAGACGGGAAGGTTATTTCTCTGGGTCCGGTAGGGGATAAAGTCCTTAGAATGCTTGTAGGAAATGAAGAAGAAATGCAAGCGGCCTTGACTAGAAATCATTCTGCAGCATTGCAATCAGCGAATACGAAAATAAATTCGAAAGCAAAACAAATGTGGGACTTTTTCAGTAGCGCATACGGAAGATATATGCCTGAGTGGATGGGGGGTGATCGTGATGTGAGTGAAGATCAACTAAGAAGTAACCGAAACCAAGGAAGGGGCAATGAGGAGGGGATGGGATATACCGATACATTGGAAAAACTGGGGTTAAGATCAGATGTTGGTCCATAAAGTTACTTACTTCTATCGACATATAACGAAATCAAAGAAAAACTGGGGTTAAGATAATGGCACAACCTACATTTGACGATGTAAAGCTACAGTTTGACTCAATCGTTGGGGACTTTCGCACCAATAAGACTACTTGGGAGAAGTCCCGGTTTGACCTAGATGTATTACTTAAAGGCCCGGATTTCGATCTTAACGATGAGGAACGCAAAGACCTTATTGATCGGGCAGTCGGTAGATATAATGTAGACGCAATGACTCAGGGCAATACAGGTGGGATACTAGACATTGCCGGATCGTTTGTTCCAAAAAGTCTAGACTATGTCTCTGCCGTTATAGATGAATCCCCTAAACAACTCTCTAATTTCGACACTCAGTTTGCAAAGTCTGTTTACGGCATAGCACAGTCGTATTATGAAGACGATCCGGACCCGAAATATCTGCAACAAAGAACCTATGGAGGTGTGCCCAAGGTAAGTCCAGATCTAGCCCAACAAGGGGTCAATGATGCCCTGCAGAAGCTACCTTCGGCAGTAGGTGGGGGGATAGACCCCTTACCCTTTGCAGAGGAACGGAATGCGGCAACTGAATATTTAAAGGGTCTAGCTACTCGGGCTGGAGATGCATTTGTATCTGGGGCAGAGTCTCTAATCGACCTAAAAAATAGAGCAATACCTGAGAATTATGACGAATACCTTGGGGGTGCTGCGCCTAAGTATGCGACTCGAGAAGAGGTAGAGGCTAGGGTAAAGGACAATATACGGAGAAGTGTTGAGAACACACAAAAGGCTATCAGTGAACGTCTAGCCGAGAAGATCGCAGAACTTGAGGAAGACCCTCTTCCTCCTGCCTATACGGCTTTTGGGAAGGGATTTGCGAGTCTAGGGGAGTCCATAGTCACTATGGGTCCGGCTTTGTTAGCTACGGTACCCGGTGCTAGATACCCTTCGATGTATTTGAGTAACGATGTTGCGGCCCAGATGGTCGCTTCTGAAGCACGTCAAGACTTCCTCCAAGACGAGTTGTGGTTGGAAATGTCGAAGAACATGACCGACCTAGAGAAGCAAAACGCTCTGAGTGAAATCCTTCCGATTGTGTCTTTTGAAGCCAAGACGATGAGGAAAGGATTTTCTGATGCAGCAGCAGCAGATCTAGCGGCAATGTTCCCCACAGGAAGCATAAAGGTTGCCCTCTCCCTAGACGTTGCAGGAGGTGGTGTCAGTGAGATGTTCGACACGGACATTGTGGGAGTAGCTGCAAGACGGGCCTTAAAATACTATGCAGACAAAAACAACCTGCCGATTTCTAGCGATCCCCGTATTAACCTAGTCAACCGCTACGATTACATCCGGGCAAATCCAGAGAAAGCTTTAGAGTCGCTAAAGACAGGTATGGTAATGTCTGGAGTTATCTCTACCCCGTCTTCGTTGATTGATGCTTACAGAATCAAAAAGTCAAAAACCAAAGGAAAGAACCAAAACGCTAATCCGGCTCAGATAGAGGCTCTAACAAACACGGTATTGCAAAAGCTGCAGACCATCGATCCGAAGAATCAGAAGCAGGTTGAAGATACCGTTGCCTACATCACCCGAATCAATCCACTCGGAGTAAATGTTGTTGAGGAACTGAACACCCTCGTCGAGCAGGGAGGAACCCTTTCCGACACTCAGAAGGAACTCCTCAAGCTTTACAATAAGCTTCCAGCCTTCCTAGATGCCCCCATAGAGGAGGGACCAACAACAGCCGCAGAAGATATTCTGGCTTCCGGTACTGCGAACATGACGGAATATTATGACGAGTTTACAAAGAACCTGACCAGCAATGAAACCAGAGAGTCATTCGATTACGGAACACCTAGTACAGATGCCCAAGCACGACAAAGAGGTGCAGAACTTGCCGCTGCAGACGGTCCAGAGGATACTTCCGGGCTGTTGCCTACTCCAGATACTATCATCCCACCTCTGCCGCAACCTGAGTCTGACCTAAATCTCACTGAGCCAATTGGTCCAGAGTTAAAGCTACTAGATGACTCTGCGATAGTTAGAGAGTCTAAAAGAAAAAGAAAGCTAGGCCCGGGTCAGGCCCTAAAGAAGGCTCAAAAGAAGGGATTTCAAACAGAAGAGGATCGAAACATTGCCGAAGTGATGGAGGAGTTCTACAACGACCTTGGTAGCCAGAGATTTCCAGAGCGTTTTAATGAGACCGGAGATCTCGACAGTTTAGAGTCCTCACGAGAAAACTCAGAAGAAATAGCTATTGATCGTGCGATCAGAGCAGAGGATCAATTCCGTGCAGCACAAGAAGATCAAGAGAGAAGATTAAATGATCAGCTTTCTGTTTTACCGAAGGATTCTGAACTAAGAAAAAAATTAGAGGATATAAAAAAACAACGACGAGAAGCTCAAAAACAGACTGATGCAATCCTCAAAGCTGACGAACAGATCGAACAGAGAGATTTTAACGCCAATCAAAAACAATTAAGGAAAGAGGCTCTGGCTAGAGAGGCTCTGGCTAACCAGCAGAAGATCGTCGAGATTGAAGATACGATGAGAGGCTTGGAGGAAGCTGCAGAGAAAGCTAAAAAGAGTCAATCTACCATTAAAGAACAGGATCGTGTCTTCGATCAAGACATCCTAGCAGATCTGGACCAGAGAATAGCTGATCAGAGGGAGGCAGAGGAAGCACTTGAGCAGCAAACAATAGAAGGGATGACGGAGTCAGTCGAAGCCTCACAAGCCGCAGGTAAACTTACTCCTCGTCAAGCGACTCGACGAGCAGAAGCACAGGCCGAAGCTGATTTCGAAGCGGACCAAGCTTTGACCGAGTCGGATATGCGTGTGCAAGGGGTAGTCCAAGAGTTGTTGCGAGAAGAACAGCAACAGTTAGAGGGTGAAACTACAAGCGAACTGGAAGCTTTAGACAGTATAACCAACTTAATTCGTCCGGTAGGAGAAAGATTAAGAGAAGTCCAAGACGCTGCAGCACAGACGGAAAGGGTCCAGAGGATCTTTGATACTGAAAACACTACAAGATCTGAAGTAGGTAATGGTCTGACGATCAACCCGGAGACACCCCGAGGTGCCCAGATTCTCAAAGAGAGAGAGTTAGAGGTTTTAAAGGATGTGCTGGAGCAGGAGTACCCCGGAGCAACTAAGGTAGACATGGTTGCTTCGGAAGCCGAAGCCGCAGCATTGTTGCCGGAAGGGGTATCTGCAGAAGGGCAGGAAGGGGTAATGTACTCCGACAGTGAGGGAATCAAGATCGTCCTGATCGGACAGAACATTGAGAATAAACAGGTATTCGACGGCACCCCTGCAGACAGTAGACAGGCCCTGCTGACCAACGCTATTCGAGACGGTGTGCGGATTTATTTCCACGAGTCCTTGGGTCATGCAGGATTACGACAGGCTTTCGGAAACAATGAAGCAGCACTGCAGGACTTCTTCGGTAGGATCTACGGCAGCAACAGGCAGGATGAGATCAATAGTTGGGGCACCGAACGATATGGAGCAGATGCTTGGGAAACCATGCCGTCCGCAGAGAAGGCAGAAGAATGGCTAGTACAGAACTTCGTCGAGGAGGGGGTTCGTCCTTCTGGCATTCTGGATTCCATTCGGTTGTTCTTTGGAGCAGACAATGAATCGAGTGACCCAGCCATTCGTCAGCTAGTCAATGATATCCACGACTCTCTCAGACAAGGTAGGAAGCCTACGATTGTCCGTTCTGCCGTAGGTGCCCAGACAACGGTTGCAGAAGAGCCACCTGTTGAAGAGGTAAGCGTACCAACGGAACAGCAAAGTGTACCAAACGAAGGTGCGTCCGTCGAACAAGATACTCCCTCAGTTACTCCCCCAGTTACTCCCTCAAATACTTCTTTAGACTCTGTATTTAGGTCAGCTTACGAGAAAGGGATTACTCCTCCGTCCAAATCGATGATTACCGCACGGAAGAAGAAATTCTTTATGGAACGCCCATTCCTTAAAGACGTGGACCTTAATGAGATGGATGTGAACCTAATCCAAGGGATGATCAAAGCGGCACAGGATGAGATTGATTCGATTATGAATCCGGTCAACTTGGAGATGATCAACAACCCGGCTACTCGACGGGCAAGGAAGCTGACTGCCGCACAAAGGAACAAAGTCCGTGGGTTATTGGCAGACATCCAGACCATGCAGGAGATCCTTGGTTCTGCCCCCGTGGCACCTGTAGCCCAGACAGATCAAGCCACACCGGAAGCCACACCAGAAACTGCACCTGTACAAGCTACCACAGAAAGTACATCCGTGGATGTACAACCTATAGTCGAAGAGACACCGGAAGAAGCAGCACGATCAGGCTCTGCTGTCCGTATGAGTGGTAGGGGTGGACTCCGTCCTACGATGCAGGAAGTAAAACAGTTAGAGGCTGAAAGAAAAGAGGCACCGGGATACCAGACTCCTCGACAGCAACAAGAGGCTAGCACTAATAGAGAAGACCTTGCTGCCGAAGCGAGAAGGTACATCGCTGGAGAAATCGAATACGAGGACTTCCAAGCTGCAGTTCAGCGTCTAAACCCCATTGAGTCTCTGGGGATCAAATATGATATCCCCGGAGGAGTACCTGCCCCTGCAACAACTGAAGAGATCCAAGATGCTGTGGGCATCAAAAGTCAGGGTAAGGTTCTCGGTGCAGATACTGAGATCGCAGACGGGACCGATGTTGGTTTGAGGCTAGATATAAACGCTTATCAAAACAAAGACGTTTGGGTGCCCACGATCCATGATGGGAAGGTCAGGGGTACTCAGGGCAAGGTTCTGGCCTATGCCCCTGTCGCTAGGGTGTTGGGTCATTCTTCGGACGGTAGGGTCAGCTTCGAGTCGAACCCCGATGCTGCTCTGAATATTGCCTCTGGCAAGATCAACAAGACTACCATCGCACGAGTCTTCGGATCTTTCCAAAATGCTAACCCGGAAGAACTATTTAATCTAGCTCAAGAATACATAGCCAATCCGAAGCAAGGAGACGATGTCTGGGTCGAAGTTGGGATGGACCCTACCAGAGGATCGTTCTTCTACGATAAAGCCACTGGTGACCCCGTACTGACCTCTGACGAGGCTATCCAAGTTGGTGCTCTCGTTCTCGCTAAAAACCCCGAGTACGGCAACGTCAACGACATCAGAACGGTAGGCAGGACTAAGGGGATTCCTGCAGGACTACGTTTTAGTAGCGGACGAAGACCTTTAAAGGGTCAAGTAATTGAGGATCGGACAGTGTTAGATCCTGCCGCTCTGAAGATGATCGACGATCCGGACCTGCAAGAGGCTCTGAAGGATGAGGGGATGTTCCTCTTTATGTGGGATCGGATGAGAGCAGACGGGGAGTACGTCACACCCGGAGGACAAAGATTCAAGCTTGAGGGTGGCCCAATGAATCCACATATGGCTAAAAATGTTGCTGCTGGAATTATCGGTGCCTCAACCCCGGACTTTTTTAGTTCTGTCAATGCAGCAATTGCAAGGTCTAACGGTTATGGTGTCCCTGTCCTAATGAGTCCAGATGCCCACCAATCCAACCAGACATTTTTTGATATCTACAACGCTTTACTACAGGAGTCCTTCAAAGCCAATCGGGGGATGAAGAAAGAAGTGGTCGATCACTTCGCCAAGACGTTCCCACAACGAGTGGCAAGCATGATTAAAGAACCGTCTAAGAAAGATACTGGTTCGGACGATGGTGAAAAGAAATCAGCTATTCTCCGTGAGCTAGTTAAAGTTGCTCCTGAGAAAATGTTGGATGCTTACATCAAAGCAGCACCGAATATTTCTTTTGAGGCTAGAAAGCAAGGACTGCTGGCCTTGGGGATGACGAAAGCTTCTAGAGACTTGGGGACTCCGAACATCACTGATTTGACCGTCCAATTAGCAGACCCGGAGTATGTTAACGTCCCGGTAGGTGCGGCAACAAGTATCCTCAAGTTCGACAAGAACGAACCCCTGATTCTGGACCCAAAAGGACGTGGTCTTCCTAGTCACAGATCTTACGGGATGCTCTTCAAGGGTAATCTTGTAGGTAAGTTCAAGGCACCTGTTCCTCTGGAAACTATGCTTGGTCAGGGTATGGGGGACTTGAAGTCGAATACCGAAGTAAATAAAAGAATTTCGGCAAAAGTTGAGGCTCTAAAGAAAAAGTTTTTCAGAGATGCCCTACCAACTGAGCCAGAAGAAAAAGGAAAGCTGAGTTTGCAGGATCGTTACGACAAGCTTTTGGAGATGGATGCAGCACGACAGGGTGGGCCAGAATCCTCTGCTAAGACTTTCACTCGTCTGATGAACCTACCCAACACATCAAAAGCGGACAGGCAAGCCATTGCAAATGCCAAATCCGTAAAGAACAAGGAAGTAGCCGAACAGCAGTTAGCTAAAGATCCAGAGAGTGATCTCTCTATGTATGAGTCGAACAATCGTCAGCTTATTGGTGAGGTGGTCCGTCAGACTCCTTCGCTAGTTGCTAGCGGACGATCTGGTGATATCCCCGGCAAAATTCGTTCGGGAATGCCTCCTGTCAACGATCCGGCTCAATTAAAGCTAATCGGTGAACAACCAAGTCCGGGTCCGGCTTTGGATGACCTTCGGGCCTTTATCGGGAAGTTTACACGGTTTAAGAATTCCAGACACGTTCGGGCGTTCGTTGATGCGGTCAACGGAACCTTCCAAACTCCCACTGCAGATGAATTCCAGAACGCCTTCACAAGATCAGAAGCAGCACGGGTTGGTGCCTTGTCTCCTCATTCGAACGAGGAACTGGAGAGTCCTGCATTCAAGACCTTCCAGCTTGGAGGTCGAAGGTATTTCCAAGAGTTTAAAAAACAAACTCAAAAGATGGGTCCGGTTGTCCCTGATAAGGACAAGCTACTAGGCGACACTTTTGACGTGTTCTTCGCTCTACACGACCACTCGAAAGAAGGTCCAAACAATGATGGTCGGGTAACAGTCAATCAGACGGATAATGACGGCAACGAGATCCTGACAAAACGGGGTAAGCCTATCCCGTTGAAGGACAAAGACGGCAATATCGTCACTAAACCTTCCCGTCCTTGGTACGATGGGTTCTTCGAGACCGATGCAATTACAGACAATGAAGTCGAATTGGTCTCTGTGATGAACAACGAACCGGACCTTCTCTCTGGAGTGGGAACAGGTGCAATTTTATTGAAGGCTGTCGAAGAAGGTGCTACTATCCTCGACGCTTTTGCAGTTAAGAGTCAGTCAAAACCTGACGGATTGTTACCCACCCTGTACGGTCGATACGGCTTCGAAACTATTGGTACCATACCGTTTGCTGAGAATATCTGGCGAACAGACCAAGGCAAACGACTTGGAGTAGAATCAAATTCGCCTGAGATTAACGAGTTATTTGACGATCTAAAGAGTTTCTGGTCAGAGCAGGGTTGGAACGAAGCTGACGGGAATCCCGATGTCGTTGTAATGAAATGGACAGGAAGGAGAGAAAATGGATCAAGATTGGACAGGAACACCATCCGGCAAGAAATTGTTAAGCCTACTACCCCAGCAGTTGACGGGGGACCGATTCGACGGGTACTCCCTAGCCCACCAGAACAGCCTCTCGAACTCGTTAGCAGGACTAGCGAAGACCAAGACACCGGAGGAGATAACACCGGAGTTGATACAGGGGACACTGGAGATAGAGGAGCAGTTGTTCGGAGTGGAGAAACATCTACCGGGAGTGTTCTAAAACCTGACAGTTTCCAAAAAGGGGTCCAAGCAGTTCGAGACCTAGACCCACAGGTTTACGAAGCTACCGGGGCACCTGTCCTCAGATTTTCTTCAAAGCGTCTATCTGCGAAGGAATCAGCCGCACAAGAGTTCGCCAAGACCACCTTGGTCCCCAACACCGTCCTCCGCAATATGCTGGGTCACTATCCCGAATACATGGACGGGGTAGTCCAGCATATGACCAACCTTCGCAATAAGTGGCAAGCAGGGCAAATGAAGCCCAGAGATGTTGCAAAGGCGTATTGGATCACCATCGCCTCAATCGGCTCTGCAGCTACCAAGTTCGAAAACGCTCAGAACTACTTTGACACTACAATTCCAGACGCATTTGCTTCCTACAATAAGAACGGTGTGAAGATGGTGCGCCCGGAAGAGTTTGCTGCCTTTTGGTTTACCACCCCAATCGGGCAACGGGCATTAGACGCAATCGATCAAGGTCGAGTAGATAAAGATGCTTTCGACGATCTGGTAATGAAACGACAAAGGGCTTTTGGTCGGTTCGATATGACTAAACCGGATGGGCGTTACTTCCCAAAGCCACTAACAGCCGGAACTCGACGAGTCCAAGGAATAGACCCTAAAACAAACAAGCCGAAGCAACAGAACGTACCGATTACTCCCTTTGGTGCTACGATACCTTCTCCAAATCTTGATGGATCTCGACCCGGAGTGATGTCTGATATTAATCCTACAGGAGATCTCTTTTCCGAAAGTCTAGGAAGGCCAAAGGAAGGTGCCTACGGGGTTCGTGATATGTACGAGATCGCTCAACGTATCAACCAGAAACCCGGTGATAAAGCAGTACTGAAGGAGGAACTAGGCAAACTGACAGGTATTGGAGAGTTCGGGAAGCTTCCGTTCATCAGCCATTTCTTCGGGGTGGGTGATGCGATCACGATGGATGCTCGTGAACTGAACTTTTGGATCACAGGTGAAGTTGATACTTCCAGACTTACAGAAGCTAAAAATAAAGGGAAAGCTACTCCGGAAGAACTTCAAAAGTTAGAAACTCTAAGAAAGTTCAAACAGAACGACGAACTCAAACGTCTGCTAAACCAAGAGATCCTCAACAGGATGCAGGAGTTGCAAAGGCAAGGAGTGATCCCGGCTAACCTGACTGTCGATGATCTGGGAGAGGTAGGACACCACTGGATTTGGGATGCTTCCGAAGGGGATGTGACTACGCACGAGGGAACCTATTTGACGATGACGAGGTTCTCCTCTGCTCGTCGGAGACCACTTCAGAATAATCCTCAAGGACGCACCAAGGACCAGCAAGCGGCACGGGGGGCACTAAACGCACTCCAGACCTTCTTCGACACCAAGACGAACATGCCGGAACGAGAGTTCTTCGAAGAACTCAAACAGGCAGCACGGGGCAAGATGTCCGCCTATGTCGAGGCTGGACGTGATCTGGGTAACCTGTTTATGAAGGCCAAGCCCATCGAACAGGCTCTGATCTATCAGTACCTCATCGACCCCAACGGAAGTCCTACCTCTATCCCGAATCGTCAGGTGGGTAAGACAGACCTACGCCAAGCAGCAATCGATGCTAAGGGTCGGATAGAGAAGATCGGAGAGGATCTGGTTCGTCTTGGTATGCTGGACCCACAGGTCTTTGAAAATCGTAAGGGTCAGTACTTACCTAGAATCTATTTAAAGCATCTATTTTCGGAAGAACATCAGAAGATCCTGTCCTCCGGAGGAAGCCTCAAAACAAGTGACTTGGGCTACCTAAAGAAGATGAAGGATATCGACGCACTAATCCGAGAAAGTGTCTTAGGCGAGATCAAGTCACCGGGTTACCTAGTCTCCCGAGTCCTGATGCAGTCCGGACAGGACATCGCAAAGATGGATTTCTTAAAGGCTCTAAGCAGAAACCAGAACTGGGTGCTGCCCGAAAGCTATGTTGAGATTAGCTACGGGAACGAGATCGAGAACATCCTCAACGCCAATCCTAGCCTTCGACGGCAACTGCTGAACGAGGGACTTCCTCCTGCGGCCCGTCAGACGGCAGTCCGAAGAGTTACCCCGGAGTACTTGGCTTCAGAAGCAAGAAGACTTCGGGATGCAGTTATACCCTATAAACAAGGAGCATCGAAGAAACTGGCAGAAGATCTTGCCAGTGTGATGGAACAGAAGGTATCACAGGCCCGGGGCAGTCAGGATTACGATCCACTGAACTACACAAAACTACCGGATTCTGCAAGATACGGGGATTTAAGGGGTGCTGTGGTACGCAACGAGATTTACGACGAGTTCGTAGGGTCTCCGTTTGCCAATAACCAGACCAAGATCGAAGAAGCGATTGGGGTAATCACAAGTCTAATGAAGTTCAACCTAACGGCAGCAAACCCTGTTGTCTGGGCGAATAACTTGAGATCCAACACGGCAATGATGCACTTTGCCGGACTTCCGGTACACCGGAATATCCAGTATCGATGGAAAGCCCTTAAAGAAGTTCTTCTTAATCGTTCCCGGTATAAAGCCTTTAAAGATCAGGGTCTCACACTAAGTACCTTTGCCGCTAATGAGCTTGGCAAATTAGAAACTCAACTGGCCTTGAGCTTGTCTCCAGCAGACAGGAAGATTCTAGCCCGTCCGATCCGATTCTCCAAACCCGTTCTGATGGGTCAATCGGTTTGGGCGTTCATTTACAATAAGCTTGGTGGCCTTTACCAGATGATGGAGGTGATCGACAAGCTTGCCCTTGGCATGTACCTAGAGGACCACGGGCCTAGCACCGGGATTCCTCTGGCGAACGGTAAGAAGATGTCTACTGCCGCTGCAATGAGGGAAGCCAACAAGTGGCTCTTCGACTACTCGGATGTACCGGATTCGATTAGACGGTATAGAAAAAGCGTCTTAGGTGCTCCGTTCATTACTTGGGCGTACAAAGCCACCCCACAACTCTTGGGGATGATGAAGAAACCGACAGGTTGGCTCAGGGCCGGAACATGGTACGGACTCCTACACATGGTCATGGCATCACAAGAAGCGGATCTGGACGATGAAGAGTACGATGCATATTATGCGTCTTTGCCGGATTGGCTAGCCCAGAGAGACTACTTCTCCATTCCTCTACCAATGAGGGATGAGAACGGCATGATGGTAACAGAGGACTACACCATGTTCGCACCACATGCGATGCTGATGAACTTGGGGACCACGGCATTTTTAGATGCTGCAGGAGCAGTCGTACCGGATGAGATGCTCTCAGATAAGGCCAGACGATTTAATCTGGTCGATGAGGCCAAGGCTCTGGGGTTTGCATCTCACCCACTCTTAGAGTCTACAATGGAGTTGGTCCACAACCGGGACTCCTTCACAGGCAAGCCGATCTACTACGACACCGACACCACAGGTGATTTTAATGCGAAGGTTTATGAGCACTTCGCAGATAACCTGTACCCACAACTGGTTGCTCCGAATGGATTCGCCCGTAAGCTAATCGAACTGTCTGTAGATGATCCGAACATCTTTGGACCCTCTAGTGTTTTGGATAAGCAGGGCAACCCTACCCGGACCTTGGGTCAACAGGCCCGAAGAGCCATTCCGCTTGTACCGAACCAGTACCCGAGTGATCCTCAAAGTAATCTTGGTTACCGAATGGCGGATATACAGAAAGCGATGAAGGAGGAAGCCAAGAAGTATGCTGCCAATCGTCGGAAGTATAAAGGGGATAAAGAAACACTGAGGAAGATAACAGAGGAGCACAGAGCGGAGATGGATCGTCTGAGAAGGCTGATGAGGGAGTTCCCACGAGCAGGAGATTTACCAAGACTACAGGAGTATGCCGGATGAATTTAGCAGATAGACATGAGCATTTTGACCATGAGGAGGATTTAGATCATTGCCCTCAGTGCGGTAGCGCAGAAATATTTTATGTAGACCACAGGCTAACTGAGGAGTGTGAAGAATGCGGATTCAAAAGGTGAGGGATAAATGACAAAGCCACTCAATAAAAAATCAATGGCTTGTAACAAGCCTAGAAAAACTCCGGGCCACAAGACGAAGAGCCATGTGGTAAAAGCCTGTGAGAATGGTAAGGAGAAGATCGTGCGGTTTGGACAGCAGGGAGTAAAGGGAGCAGGTAAGAACCCGAAGACGGCAAAAGATAAAGCCCGTAAAAAAAGCTATTATGCTAGACATAACGCCCAAGGGAAGCCTACCTCGAAAATGAGTGCGAAGCATTGGTCCCACAAGGTCAAGTGGTAGGAGAATTCGGCCCAAAACTGTGCCGCAAATTGTGCCGTGTTTTGTGCCGAATCCTAGAAAAAAGGTCAGTTTGCAGACTTGCCTAATTTGATTAAATAGTCTAATCATTTCAGACAGTTCATGGAGTGCGCCCGGGAGGATTCGAACCCCCGACCCTTTGATCCGAAGTCAAATTTGCCGAGGGAATAAAAAAAATAATATCAATGAGGTAGGAGGGGAAGATCCACCTGTTCCGCCTTCTGTGCGGACTCTATGGTGCTGTTTATGGATTCGAGGTAGCTTAATCGTGCAGCTATCTCATTGACTTTTACAATCGTAGAACCCAAATCGTTCTTAAGTTCTTCGATGTCAGCTTGTTGCTGATCCATTCCATTCGACACAAAAGCAAAGTTACTCATTTGCAAATCCATCGTATGACGGTTCGTACTTCCGATGACACACAAACCGTCGAAATTGTGCCTTCGTTTCCCAACACCTTTCTATGCAGGATTAGAATAATCTAACTCTCCTCTCGTCAGATATCAAGACGTATTATTGTGTAACATTAAACCCCACCCAAGGACTTCAAAGCGAAACCCAAACCCCCCTCCGTGGGGGGAATGAACTGATATTATGAAGTATTCTTTAGTGGGTCTAACTAACCATCTGTTTCGGTACACGGAAAAAACATACCGATAGAACTGTCTACTATAGCAACGATAGTATCGAAACATCCCAAGACTAAACGACATGGAGAATACGATCCTCCTCAGACTTGAGTTTAATGCCCCAATAATACCGTTTCCCCCTGTGCTGTTTTTTGTAAATCCCGTGAGTCTTCAGTAACTCGACGAACTGGGTTTGACTCGTCATCGTTTCTTTAGACTGTGAAAGAAACAACTGCCACGATTTGAAGACGGGGTCACACTCGCTCTTAGCATCATCATCTAAAATAGCACACTCGTCCAGCCATAGCCCGATCAGATCATTATCTCCGAAGTACTCGTCTGTTGCTATGAGAACCCTCTTTGGTGTCTTTGGGAATCCCTCCTGATACCACTTCATCGATCCACGAATAATCCAAGCAAGGATACCCGGGTACTCCTTCGAGAGTTTCTTCTGCAGATGAGGATCTTCCTTAGACTTAGGTAGCTGACAATCGAAGGGGATCAGCCTTGTCCTCCGTTTGACAGCCTGATCGATGTACTCGATCTTCGGCTTATTGTTAGACGCTATAAGAACCGTGTGCGTAGGTGCGAACTTAAACGGATCTTTGTAGAGGTTTCGAGCATCCAGCACATCCCCTCCCGTCAATCGCTTTAATTCCCCCAAGTCCCAAACAGCCCGTTGTGAGAACTCAGAACTGACGATTAGCCTTCGTCCGTGGAACTTACTCTTGTAGTGAGACATATCCTTTTTGGTGATGCAGAACATGTCACCGGGGACCGTATCCGCATAGTCTCCGAGAACGTCCTGTAGCGTCTTTAGGAACGTACTCTTCCCGTTACCACCCTTACCGTGGAGTAGAAAATAGATATGCTCGTTGGTATGTCCAGTAGCGGCATACCCGGCATAGACTTGCAGGTATTCCTTCATCTCCGGATCGGGTGTATAGATATACCCACCTACATCGGTTTCCTCGTAATTTCCGGTAATATCGTCGAGGAAGCTATCCCAGAGAGGGGTAGGCATGTCGAAGTCTGGTTTGACTCCTGCGACCAGCAAGGAGATATCACTTGTATCGTCGATGGTCTCTTGGATTTTCCCACTCGTCTGTAGGCAGATTTTTCCGTCTACCGTGTTGAGGATATCCGGATTCTTGTCCAGATCCTGCGCCCGGACAACGAGGGAGTCGGTTGCTTTGGTAAGGGATTTGAGGATAGCCTCATGCTCCGTATAACGAGACAATTCCTTATGACGTTGGACAGGGTCTTCCGTGATCCGATGTAGATTCGGAAAAATCTCTTTCTTCAAGTACTCCCCGATCATCGTCAATGTTTTGACATTCTGGTCATCTACTTCCCAGTTCTGGGTCCTTCGCAGAATGCAAGTTTTCCACTCCAGCACGACTTTTAATCGGTTGAGGACAGAGTATTGGAACTCGTGAGCTATCCAACTTGGACTACCGGGATACCAATCGTTCGTCACAGGTCGAGCAACCGGAGTAAGCATCGGTAGGGTCTTAGCGTAATTGAAGTCAGAGTGCTTGCTTGCTTCCCTATATAGCCAATCTGCCCCAACACGATACGGTGGTTTCATCCGATCCCAGATACCTTGCGTTTCATCTGGGTCAAAAGGTTTGTGTTCTACTTTGACGCTATAATTAGTCCAGAGTTCTAAGCCCAGAGGTTCATCGTTCTGGGTAGCGGCCTTGATCGCAGCACCGACTCGAACCCATTCATCCCAAGTCCCCGTATTCGGTAGCAACTCGACAGCTTCTCGAAGAAGCTCAAGATTAGAGGCTATAAGTAATTCCCGTGGGGTCTCCCCGGTGCGTTCTCCGGAACTTTGCTGTCTTACTTCGTAGCCGTAAAGGTCCAGTCGCTCGACTACTTTCTCGAGGAACTTATTTACCTGCTCCAGCGTGATCACCGTCAGGCTAGTAGGGGTCAGGCTTTCTTTCTCCGATATCTCGTAGGGTTTCTTTGTGAACGGATGAATTCCCTCCACGACATATTGTGACCCGACCCCCAGAATCTCGACCTTCTGTGGGGTATCATCGACCAGAAAATCTAGACTCTTCTTATGTATCTTTTCCTCTGTCGCATACATGAGGAGTTGCTTCGGGTGCCGACCTACTCGCTTGTATCCAAATCCTAAGACTTCCAGTGCTATCTCTGCAATCTCGTTACTTAGACGAACGTCTAAAACGTCTATATCCACACCCGGATACTTCTCTGACCTCAGACCCACAGAGCACTGAGCTTGATCGAATATCCGGCAATGAGCAGGAGTCATTCGAAAGTTCAGCCAATCGTGCAATCCAACCCATCCACGAGGTGTGGGTTTACCCGGTGCTTTTCCAAGTCCGGCTGTTCTGAGACTAGAAACATTCTCTGCAATCACGACATCCGGAGGTGCTACCGGAATGACTTCGATAAACCCCTTGTTAAACCAATCTACTATCATTATTCGACTCCTGTTGAACCAATCCCTCCGATTCTGGAATCCGAAGGAGAAACCTCTTCGATCTCCTTGAACTCCGGTTTAATCTTACTGCGAACCAATTCTCCTTGGGCAATCCTTTCTTCATTTACTAACAGGTGACGGGTTTCTGATCTAACCAGTAGGAACAGTTCGTCCTTATAATCCGAATCGATTATACCTACCGAGTTGACCAAGGTGATCCCTCGTCGGTATGCGGACGAGGAACGAATAAATATTTTTAGTGCGTACCCCGGAGGGATATCAAAGGATAACCCTGTCGGTAGTCTGTAGATATGGTTTGAATCAAGCCATAAACCAGTGCCGTTGCAGGGTAATCTTTCGGGGAAAATGTTCCCGATAGACCTACCTGTAGCATGGAGGGAAAAGCATTCGATCTTGTCATGCCAATCAAAACAGACCCTCAAATCAAAACAGTGAGACCCCGTAGTAGCGAACTCTGGTGCTTTCGCTTTATTGTTTAGACGCTTAAATCTTACTGGTACTAAAGACATGTTACTTCCTGTAGCGATGTGTTGTATAACCCTCGACTTCGATTGGTATATCTTGCCCCCAAGCAGGAGGGGTACACATTATCTCCTCAATCTCAGACTCAAGCTTCCAATACTCTTCGGGTTCTTCACAGACAATCTCATCGTGAACGGTCATCGTGATTGAGAATCCGGCACGATCCAGATTCAGCATGGCGTGACACATGAGATCTCTGGCAACCGATTGAATTATATTTTCCACGATGAGGCCACCATAAAGAGTCTTATTGAACTCCTTGGTGCCCATCGTCGTTGAGTATGCGAGGGACTCTCCCCACCCGTCACGGACGATATAGCGAGGCTTTGGGTAGAAGATGGATCGTTTAGACGGTAGAACAATCTGGAGATCCCCGTCAGGCCTTCGATAAGCCACGAGACGCTTCTTTTCTCCGAAGAATATCTTCCTGCCGGGGTTGTCAAAAGCGGCCCGTAGTGCTTGATCTGAAGCCTTCCAGAACTCTTTTATCTTGGAGTAGTATCCACGATAAACTTGAACCACAGTTGTAGCTTCTTCCGGAGTAGTATCTAGGCCCATGTTCACGCACGATTGGAAAAACTTCTCATGCCCCATGCCGTACCCACATCCCAAGACCCCCATCTTCCCGAACTGTCGTTCCTGCTTGGTGATCTGATCCTCTGGTTTCTGGTAGATCTGGGCAGCAAGTGTCTTGTAAATATCCTTGCCCTGTCGGTACCCTTCGAGCATCGACTCCTCCCCGGCTAGCCAAGACAGCACCCGTGGTTCGATGGATTTATAATCGTAGACCCAGAGGTTATGTCCCGGTTCAGCGACAATAAGGGATCTGATCATCGAAGAGATGACAGGCATCACGGGTCCATGCTGCTCCTCGACTCCCTCCAGCCATTCCTTCGGTTTCTGCTCCCGAAGCTGAACATGGAGAAGGGCTATCTGCTCCGGGCTGAGATTCATCCCCTGTGGAAGATTCTGTAGCTGGACGAGTCTCCCGGTCCACCTTCCGGTGTGAGCACCGAAAAACTGAAACATCCCGTGGATTCTTCCGTCCTCCGCTACGGCAGACTTCATAGCCTTGATCTTAGCAGTACTTGACTTTGCGTTATCCTGTCGGATCTGCAAAACCTCCCTGACTTCTGGGTTAAGATCATCTCGAAGGAGAGTTGATTCTACCGTTTGTTTAGACAGATCTGGAAGGTCCAGACCCTGCTCCCCTAACCAAGCAAGTGTGTCCGCTACGTTCGTGACCTTATCCACCTGACCGTTGGTGATCTGACGAAGACGGGCATTGGCCCTACGTTCTTGGTTCTTTATAACGTCTAACAAAAGATCAACTGCTTCCCTGTCGATCTTTACGCCACGTTCGTTTATTTTACGGTCCAACCAGAACAACTCCATCTCACGCATTGGAAGCTCACCCAACTTCTCGTGGATCACCCTCTCTGCGATTACGTCCTGCTTACAGTACTCAATCAACCGGGATACATTTTCCCTCTCGTCCCACCAGATCGGATCTCTTCCGGGTTCATGCTTACGAGGTTTTGCCATTTTGAGCATTAGAGTCCTTCCCTCTTCGTCCTTCTGCCCATCGGCCCCACCCAGCATCTTTGCAGCGGCTTTCAGTCCTCCGGGGTAGCCCTTGTAACGGGAGACCACACTAGGATCTCTCCACTGCTCAATCACCGTGCTCGGGAAACCGTAGCGAGGAACAAGGACTCTCTCGTAGATGTCCCGTTCAAAATTTGCGTTCCAAGCGACATGAATCTGAAACTCATCTAGGTACGGCTCTGGCACTGGATCTCCGGGCTTCCACACACCTGACCTACCTGTCACGTCATCAAACCAACAGACACACCAGACACCAAGATCCTGATCCGCATACGTCCACGAACCCAGATCTTTTAACTCTCTAAAGTGTCTCGTTTCGTAGTCTTGATGTAACATAGACCCTCAAAAAAAAGGGACCGAAGTCCCCCTGAGTTAATTAAGCGAGCAAACGATCCAGTGCCTCGTCCACTTCATCATCACCCGAAGTAATATCATCGGCCTTGACTACAGGCTTTGCCTTTGCTTTAAGCAGTTTCATAGCCTGACCTCGACCACCACCACCCTCGGCATCTCGGAGTTTCTGTACCACGTTGATTCGTGCCGTGACCCCTTTCCCTCCGGGGGCAGAGTAGGCCATTAGAAAGACCACCACCACACCGTAAATTCCGTAGTAGATCTCATTAGCCCGATCCTCCGGAATCGGCTCAACGTACTCGTCCACGACCTCTGGAGCACCCTTCGAAGCATCCTGTCTCGCAGAGAAAACCATATCTCCGGTCTCCTTTGCTGGAGCATCCAGATCGTCAGGATCTTTGGCTTTGTGCGGACCAATCGGAGAGGTGAGCTTCCTCTCCTTGATCTGTTTCCGGGCCTCTGCCTTTGTGAGGTTAAATGCTTGACAGGCAATATCAACGATTGCCTCTTCGACTTCCTTCCACTCTTCCTTTCTAGCAGGATCGATAACAGCCATAACCTCATACTTCTTGTAGGTTTCGGATGGCTTCAACAGGTGTGGGTGAAGGAGTTTTGATTCGGGTAGAGCGATTTGCTTACCAATGTACTTAGGCATAGCTATCCTTACATGAGGAGTTTAAGAGCGTCTTCATTAGACGGTCCAGTAAAGCTGAGTCTGGTTCCGTTGGACTCGTTCACAACAAGATGCTGCACTCGCTTCCAATCGTCTTCAGACAGTACGTTCTCTAACTGAGTCGGGGAGAGACTAGAGAGACTCGCCATTCTTTGAGGGTCTAAAGAAAGACCTTCGAGATGGTGACGAAGTTGGGATTCATCAGACCATCGACGAGTCGCTCTGGTAGGTGTCATCTGCCAACCGGGGATTTTAGACCCGGACTCTAAAAGCTTTACGGCATACTTTCTGTGACGCTTAATTGCGTCTTCCAGTACATCGCAGGAAGCTAGAGCCTCTGCGAATTCCTCGGGGGAGAGATCCTTGGGGTTGGACTGTAGCTTGAGGTAGTCGATCTCGACCAGCACCTCCTGCTCTGCCCGATTTAATTCCGGACAAACCTCCTTGGCTGGACAGAATCGACAGTGAGTTCCGGCTACATAATCATCTGGGTTGTCCAAGGAGTACTTGACAGCTTTGGTCAGGTACTCCTCAAACTCCAGCAGACGTGGCCCGTCAATCGTCCATGACCGAATGGGTCCGTCCTTGTGCTCTGCTCTCGGCTGGACAATGGTCATCGTCAGTTCAAGCCGCTTCTTACTCAGGTAAGTCGAGAGTTTTTTCTTGCGACCCATCGCTAGATAAACTGCCCCCAGACCGTAGTAGAGGAGTTGCTTGTTGTCGATAACATCCACCGGGACTCCCTTGCCGTACTTCAGATCCACGACATGGATTCTCAAAGCGGAACTAGAGTCCACAAAGAACAGAGCGTCAGCAGTCCCAAATAGTTTAGCTTCCTTCGGGACATCCAGCTTGTTGAGTGCTAGGGTCTCTTCATAGAGCGTCTGACCGATGAGGTCCGGGTCCAGATTATCCACGAAGTCCACATAGGTAAAAACGGAATCAACCATCTCCTTCGAGATCTTGACCCCATCCACCACGGCACCCAACGCATCAGAGGGTGTAAACAGATCCCCTGTTAGCACCCGTTCAGCGAGATCGTGGGCTACTGTACCTTCTCGACTGTACTTGGTATCCCCCCTCGGGACTTCCTTACGGAGAGCAATCGATCCGGCACAGATATCCCAGATCCCCATCCCACTCGCAGAGTGGTCTGAGTGTGCAGTCATGCTGCCTCCGGTAAGTCTGCTGCAATTTCTAAATACTGGTGGTCCTCTTCGAGCAGAAGAGGAAGACCATTTTCTCGACGAGAAAACAGAAGAACTCCAATGAGATCCGTCATCACATCTTTTGATACTTCTGATAGACTCACACCTCCTTTCAGTTCGTTTAGGGCGTTGATCATGGTGTTAGCTTCGTCATGACTCTTCGTCTTTTCCGTCAGTTCAGCTTGGGTCTTCTGAACGAACCGTCTAAAAAACTTATTGAAAGAGTCACCGTAAACCTGCACGAGGACTTGAATGGCAACTACCAAAGCCTCGTCAGGGTTCGCTTCTTTTTGCCTCTTGGTGATATCGTTCACCTCGTCCAGTTGCGTCTTAACCACTGGGATATCTGTTTTTGTCTCGGAACTGTCGAGATTAAGATTAGACTCTGAAACTTCAGCCTTTAAAGAATAACAGGTTTCTTGTCCCGGTTGATACTCGTTGAACATTTTCAGCCACTCAGCGAACTCGCTGAATTTTTCTGCAGACCAACCTGTTGTGTCGATAGTCAGTGAGTTGATTAAGTTGGACATAGTCCGAACTCCAAAAGATGTTGAGTTTTAGTGCTTATGGCAGCACTGATCCTTTCGTCAATAGAATTATGCAGCATGAGATTATGGACCCAGACGGGCTTATCCTGACCGATCCGGTGGCATCGTTTTGCTGCTTGGAGGTTAGTGGCAGGAGTCCAATCCTGTTCAGCGAAGACCACATGATTAGACTCTGTAAGCGTGATGCCTGTACCACACGCATGTAACTGACCGATAAAGACCCTGCAGTCCTCAGTATTTCGAAACTTATCGATAGCCTCGTCCCTCTGCTTCTTGCTGGTGTCTCCAGTAATCACGGCAACCTTCGTCTTCTCGACGAGAAGGTTGGTGATGTGTCGAATCACATGCTTGTGGTAAGCGAAAACTACCACCTTTTCTTTTGAGCTTCCGATTATCTCGAGAATGTACTGCACTGCTGCAGCACTTTTAGCCGTGCCGATCAAGCGTCGAAGAGTGGCAACGTGCTCACTCACAGGTGTTGATCGGACTTCTGCGGCATTCTCCAGTTGCTGAACCAGTAGCTCAATCTCTGGTAGTTTTTCGATCTCCTTTAGTCTCAGCAACGCTTCCTTCGCATCAATCGGATCGATGACCCTATCGTTGAACGAGATAGCCGGGAGATCGGGAAGGACATCTTTTGCCCGAAGCGGAATGTAGATGTCCTTCATTATCTTAATCAACTCTTCCTTATTACGAGTCCCGGTGATCTGGGTACCCCATCTGGTCTGAAGAGTCGAACAGTACCGATTGAGAAATGAGAAGGCGTTGCCCTTCACCCTCGACGGTTTCATAAATCGGAGATGTGGATACAACTCCGAGACGTTGTTGGGACAGATCGTCCCCGAGAGGGCATACACCCTCTTACATCCGGTAACCAGACCACCGGACTTCCCATCGCAATACTCACCATAGATAGCCTTGGTGCGTTTTGCGTTTGGACTCTTTAAATAATGTGCTTCGTCGATAATGAGACCCTCGTGGCCCCACTCCATCAGTTCCTTGTGTGTCTTATCTTGACGTGCCTTGTCAAAACTCACAACTCTTATCTCTGTCTGGAGACAAAGTTTTTCGTGCTCCCGATACCAATGAGATACCGCAATCGCAGGGCATACAACTAGCAAGCGTTTATAACCGTGTGCCTCCATTGCGAGTAAGGCCATTATGGTCTTTCCCGTGCCCATCTCGGCCCCAAGGATACACACTTCTTTTTTTGCTAACTGGCGGATTACCTTCTTCTGATAGTTAAAGGGTTTAATTTTTTTGGGTTTGGGGAGAACCATTGGGTAGTAAAGAATTTTGCTCACGGTGCCTCGAAAAAAAAAATATCACAATAAATTAAATTGTTGATATTTATTAACAAATATGAAACATTACTCCCGGTGGTTTCTTTTGAACGAACCACGATCAAAATTCTAAACCTATACCGAGATATGTCAAGAAAAATAGAAAGGTCTTGATGGATGCAACAGAATTAGGGGCCGCAATCAAGCGACTCCGGAAAAATGATCTTCGCATGACGCAACGATCATTTTCTGAACGGACTGAGATGGATCTCAAAAAACTATCTCGACTCGAATGTGGGTACCAACTACCAGATGAGGATTTCTGGGAGGTACTGCTCAAGATCGGAGTCGGGGAAGAACGCATTAATACAATGCGACAGTGGACGGATGATGCTCGACGAACTCAGATCGTCAAACGCACGAGTATGGCACCAGAGAGTCCGGTGCTTTCGGAGGATGTGAGGATTATCAAGGAGATCGTTGCTCGGAATAATCTGATACTGAGGGACATTCTGAAGATCGTCCGTCACGAAGCCAATGATGATCTAGTTCAAAAAGCCTTGGAGAAAGAATGAAAAGGGTAATCATTAAAAAGTCCCACACGGGTATGCCCTCGCAATACTATGCGAGGATACCTATTGACGGGAAGGAGAGAATGACGGTGCTTTGCACTGTAGCCGAAGCCGAAGCCCAGAGAGATCCGGAGACTTTCCTCCACTACAAACTAATCGAGGCTGTTTTGAAATTAACAAACGGTGTTAAGGTCTCAACAGTTTCTGCATCCCAGAGGAGTCTGGGTTTAGAGGATCTAAAGAATAAGTGGATCGACAGCTTGGCTGTTTCGGAGAACACGAGACAACAGTATAGCTATGCGGTAGAGCAGTTCCTGCGGTACCATCCGGAGAAGCAAGTACACGAGATCAAAGCGACGAGCACTCGCCCGATGATCAGGGAAATGCTCGACAAGGGTAAGTCTTCAAATACGATTCGAAGCTACATCAAAGCAGTCCAGATCATGCTGAAGTACGCTGAGAGAGAAGAGATCGTTACTAAGGTTCCGGCTTTGGAACAACCGACAGCAGAGAAGCGGAATATCCGAATTTACTCAGAAGCTGAACTCGACATGATCGAAGACTATCTAAAGAAAATGGACGAGTTTAAACCAGAGGTTCGGAATCGGTATCGTTGTCATATGATGTTACGATACCTTGGCCTTCGGGCTGGAGAGGTTTGGTCACTTCGTCTTGAGAACATCGACATGTACGAAGAAGTCGTGACACTAAAGCAAGTCAAAGAGTTAGGCTGGAAGCCTAAGAAAGGGAAGGAAGCCCAACTCCCCATCGTCGGGAAACTGAAAGCTTTTCTTTTAGAGGATCTAAAGAACAGAGATCCAAGGGAGAAGTACTACCTAGATAAAGGTGATGGTCATACCTACACCGTTGACGTTTCGACCCTCAACACGATTATGCATCGGGTCATGGTGAGGTTGGGTTTGGGGGATACCGCAAAGACACTCCACGGGTACAGGGCATCTGCGATTACCCACATGCTCGAAGCTGGAGTCGCACCGCACGAAGTTCAAGCGGTTGCACGACACGAGGATTTGAAGACCACTCTGGGCTACCTGCATCAGCGAGGCATCAGCCAGAAGGCTCTGGCTACCCTTCAGTAGTCGAGGTAACGCCCGGACCCTCGCCTATCATCTTTATGTTACAAGACAAGACGTGGGGCACGATAGTGGCCTCACCGTCTGTCTCCAGTTTCTGCAGGTAATCTTCCTCTGTCCTCATCTGCCGGATATCGTCGAGTACGCAAGTACAATATTTCTCCATGTAGTCGTAGGGGACCATCAGTCCCTGTCGCTGGAATCGAGATTGGAGTCCCTGCATACAGGCACCGAAGCTTTTGATGATCGTGTGTGTCGAGTAGTTCCCGGTCTCCGGGGACTCAGCGGCAGGAGCAGGGGTGCAGGTAGCTAGCCCAAGGAGGATTGAAAGGATGGTTCTTTTCAAGGTCTAATCTCTGTACATTGTGGGGAAACGGGTTCGGTTCTTTCGATTCTCGGAATAGCCGGGAACTACGCTACGGTAAAATACCTCATACTTGATTCCGCCCTGATGCTTGACCACAGGGTTGTTCTTCATAATCCAGAGAGCTAGCTCGGCTAGACGAGCCTTATCCACGTCATCCCACCAGATCCTTCTCTTCTTTAGACTTTCTAAATATCCTGCCAGCACGGAGTTCAGATCAGCACCTAGCCAAGTCTCTTGCGAGACGACGATGGGTAGCTCACGAAGCAAAAAGATCTCTTCTCTATGCTGCCCCCATTTAACCCGGGGGGTCCGTGTTCTCTTGTAGGAGGAAACGGCAACTTTGTTTGTAGGCATTTAAAAGGTCTAAAGAAGGGGAGTGTCCCCCCTCGGTAAGATAGGGGGGACGGAGGCACCAACCGTTTCGGCAGATCATTGGTGACCACAATCCGATTATGGGGGACTCACCCTTCCATAATTTGGCTAGCGTAGACAGGTAGTCTATGACTGACGCTACCAGATTGTCACGAGATCCCGAAACTGTCAATATATATCAGACAAGCTCACAGGAACTGCCTGAGCAAGCCCACTCCTGCTGAGTGCCATTATTATGGTCCTCGTACTCATATCGAGAGAGCATCGAAAAGTCTATGTCTGGGAACTCAGCATCGGCTTTCTCGAACTCCCCCCTAGTGATCGGGACATAGGGTGCTAGCTGGTAGACGTGGTCTGTCCGGGGAAGGAAGCTCAGACCCGTGATATGGTCGAAGTTCTTCCAGACCCACGAACCTACATCAGCCCACTCGTCTTTACCTACGGAGATTGTCGCACTGACACTGTGCTCTGCGTAGTTCGTATTGACCGTCAACCAGTTTTCCAGTTGGTCTATAGCGGAGACTTGGTCCACTGTCGTAGCACCCTCTGGTGAGGCCACAGGGAACGCACAGACCCATGTGCGGACCTGATCAAAGGGAAGATGATCTTGTCCCACTTCCGGGTAGAACTTGACCCCTTGGTCCTTCATCATTCTGTACAGGGGGTCGGTTGCGTTGAACCGAACGTGTCGTAGGTAGTACTTTGAGTACCGTGAGTGAATTCCGTGTGCGGACCCGTTGACAAGTGCTGACGTGCCCTCTGGCTTCACGGTGGTAATCGCTGCAGACTGATTGACACCCAACTGTTGGGCGAAAGCCTTGTTGGTCTCGATGGCTGTTTTCTTTAGAGCCTTTAAAGTTTCGGGATCTTTGGCTAGGGTTGGGTGGTCCATGATCCCTGTCAAAGAAACTCCGGTCAGTTGCTCTTCCTCTGCGTTGTGCTTCCAATCCTTGTTTACAGTCTCTAACCAACCGAAGTTCATTAGTGTTGCTTGAATGGTCCCCATCTTGGTAGCGATCCGCACCTTCTCTTTGAGAGAATCCAGATCATCGTCAGGCCGCACCACAACTGAGGTCAGACAACAGAACTGTCGAGGTCTCAGGCTGATCTCTGCACATGGGTTGGTTCCCAACTGCTCTCTGTTTTTACCCTTTAAAGTTCTTCGTTTCGGTGCCTTCTTTAGAGCGGCACCACGGTTGTAAATTCCTCTTTCCCCTGACCCGGAAGCGACTAGGGTAGTCCACTCTCGCCAGAACTGTTCCGGTTCGGGTCTGTGGTAGTAGATAGCGGAGTTGTTTGCCAGTGCCCTCTGGGGAGCATCAATCCAGAACTCACCTAGCTTGGCTGTTGAGAGTTCCTTATCGTCGAGGTCACTCAGGCTAATCAGAGCGGATCTTCGAACTCCTCCGACTACGATACATTCGGCTATGGCACAGACCATATCGTGTGCTTCTAGTGGGGTGATCTTCCTGCCCCGTGCGGCTTCGATGGTCTTTAAGCAAAACTGGGTTGCCTTCATTAGTGGTTGTGGTCCGGATGCACGTCCCCCGAACGTATTCAAGGGTGCTCCCTCCGGACGAATCTTTGAAACGTCTAACTTTACCTCTCGCCCATACCAAGAGTTATTGAGTGCCTCGAGCAATCCCTTGGCCCAACCTTCTTTAGAGTCTTCAAAGACTACGGTATGGGCTGAGTCAGCACCCGGAGGATCTGCCCACATAGCTGTCGGTGAGAGTGAGACAGGGGGTAGCTGATTGACTGTCGCTTTAGAGACATCGTATCCGACTCCAGCGCCATGCATCAACAGGTACATGGCTTCAGCGAATGCCCCGATAGAGTCGATGGGGAGGTAGCTGCAGTTGTAGGTTCCAATGGAATTCAATCGTGCAGGTTCCCCTGCTGTCCATGCCAACCTCATTGAAGGCATCACGTCCAGACGCATCATAGCCTGACGAATCTCTTCGATCTCATCGTCAGACACTAGGCCAGTGGGGGTGACTTCCCGGTAGTATGCAGCGACACGATTGACCATCTCCTCCCCGGTCTCTCGTCTACCTAATTCTTTGACGTAGCGCAGGTAGGTCCGGTAGGTCACTACCTCTGCGAGTTTATTCGGAAACTTCATTCAAAAACCCTTTCTTTTTAACGTATAAAAAAACCTCGTCTACACTTCCTGCAGCGTAAACGAGGCATCAACTGTAAGGATAGATCACTAAAGGGTCAAAAAGTCTCGTCCTCTCCTTCGACATGATCGACTATCATGCATTTGTAACGCTTGACGATCTTTCCTTGGGCGAGATATTCGTCGATTGCGTCTTGGAACTGAGACTCTCCTTGGATGTTGGGGTGTGGTTCGAACTCGTGGATCTTCGCTAACTGCTCATCAATGGTCTGGTTACACTTCCTGCGAATCTCCAAGATATCGCTGATCGATACGTCGAAGTTCTCACCGTGAATAATATCTGCGATCATTTATTTACTGGAACAAAGCGTCTGGGTAGTACGGGCCTTCGGTCAGGTCTTCGATGTCAGCATCGATAGTGTCAACCCAAGAGTCCGGAGTGAATGTATGCATGGTCAAAGCTTCTTCGAAGTTCTCAGTGGTCAGGTGAACTTCGTCTGACTTCAGATTGCGAACTATAAAAACCATCGGGTCTCCTTTTTTTGTAGTAGTCAGCTAATTGTTCCAGCCCGTAGCATCCGCACGATTTGGATAGACCATTGACCACCGAAGCGATACGGACACTGGCTATGTATCCGCACGAGCACTTGCAGGTGGCATAGCGGTGGGTATTGATGACGGGTCCAAGGTCAAGGATCGTCCAACGGTTGTGTGTAGTACCGATTAACTCAAGGAGTTTTCTGGATCTACTGCACCCACAGGATTTGGACTTACCGGATTTGAGGTCATCGGCTCGAACGTGCTTCTTTCGCATACACACGCAACGGGCGAGGACGTATTGATGTTGTAGGTCACCGATTTGGTGCGGTGATCTTGACAGTACTAGCCAGTATCCAAAGTATTTATTAATCATACGGTCAAAAGAAAGTGATGACACCCCGAAGGGTTCGAGGTGTCGATTGGAAAATTATACGGTTTCGACAGTACGGGTACGCCATGCCTCGGTCATCGGGGTAACCAAAGACTTACCGATCCGCTCATCCCCCCTGACGAGGATGATATGATCCGTGTCGGTGATCATGAGCTTGTACTGAAGACCCTCGCCCTCTGGACAGAATTTCTTTAGAGCGTCAAAGTCATACATCTCGTGCCCATCGATTCGAAGGGGTCCGTAGTAAGACCTGTCCTCTCTCATTGAGAAGGGCTTCCCGTAACCCAGACGATCCGCCACAGCATTCAGCCGATTATTCAGTGCTGTAGTGTGGATACCGTTGAGCGAGAAATACGTCTTATCAACGATCCGCATACCGATCATCTGACCCTGATAGTACAGGGCAGATTCTTGCTTGTCCGGGTAGCCGATTGATGCGGTGTCCCCGGAGACGAACGTGCGATACTCTGCGAAGGCAGAGGCTACTTGTGTTTGGAATTGATATGTAGTCATACAACCTTTGTTAGTGATGGGCACCTTACGACAACCAACGGAATTGTTGGTCTGTCTCGACCTCCCACAGTCTCAGGTGCCCTGTGATCCCAACCCGGATGCTGGTGAGTTGGGATCATCGGACACCCCGACAGTCTCGGGGTGGATAGGGTTTAAGCGGCTACTGGCTTTTCGTTGAGGACTTCGATTCCCTTCTCAGCGACGAGCAGGGCAACGTCATACGCACGTTGGCTCATCTGGGCACCAAGGCCAGAGATGGACTTTTCGAAGCGGCTCTGGTCCGCCTTGGTTGGTGCGTCATGCGTGACGTGGTGAGTCACTGCATTCCACGCATGGTACAGGGTACCGTGAGCCACACTTGGGGTCAGCTTCTCCTCGTCCTCGTGAGCTTCGTTCATCCACTCCAACTTTCGCTTACCTTCCGCCATGAGCTTCTCGTAAGCTTCCTCGTCTTCAATGATCGCCTTGGGGTCACGGTACGGAAGCTTGAGGACGTGCCGGAAGTAATTCTCCAATTGGAGGGGAGACAGTGGGGCCTTCGCTAGTTTCTTCAAAGGCTCTTCGGTCTCAGCGAAACCCTGCAGGGCATTAGCTGTCAGGTTCCCCAGAATGTCGAGTGCCTCATGCACACCGTTCCTGTGCTTGATCTTGATCGTGGTGTCCTTGGTCTCACGATTAATCAAGGGGAACATGTTGGTGCAGGACAGACGGGTACTGAACGCCTTGATCTCCACACTGGTGTTACCGTCATGACCATGACGGAGCATGATGTAGGGTCTATGTTCGTCACCCTTGACCGGAGTGATGGGCTTGACCCCATCGACGTTCGCAATCACGAACATGTTCTTCCCACCTCGAAACACTCCAGCACAGTCGATGGTTGCCCCGGCCTTGAATGCTGGACGCATGAACTCCAGAGCCTCACGATTCTGCAAGATCTCGTACCGTTTTGTGACAAGGCCAAGGTGCTGGCCTGTATCGTCACGAGAGATAACCCGTGCCTCGAAGACAGGGTTGCCCATCGGATCGAACACGGGGAGGGCACTGACATCCCAATTCAGTTCGGGATCATCCAGTAGATCGTCGATGCTGCACCCCGGCTGGACACTGGCGAGGGTGTCCCCATCGACGGGGGTGTTCTGGGCGTAGCGGATGCTGTAGTCTGTGCCCATGATGTCTCGACGCTTGTTGTTGTTTGCTGCTCTAGCCATTTGTTTTCTCCGTAAGGAAATTAAGGGGGGTATGTCTCAAGACATCCGTTATTGTCTCGGTAGTACTGAGACATGTCAACATAAATTATAGGGTCAAATCAAATACCTTCGACCAGAACCCGATTGCGTCCAAGATCAGTGGAACACAAAGGATGAAACCGATTGAGGTCAGGAGGACGAACACACAAAATCTGAGGATGTAGTCGAATACGATCATGCGGACCTTTTCTGTTTAGACTGTTTAATCTTCTCAGCGGCATCTTTGATCAGTGAGATCACATGCGGACGGGACTGAGAAATGTTACGAAGGACGAGGGAGCAGGTTGCCATACTGTACCCCGAAAGTTTCGAGACCTCTGATAGAAACCCCCAAGCACAACCACAGGATCTAGAGGGGGAGGAGTTTAAAAGATTAGATCTGGGGACAACAACCTGACCACCACATCGGGTGCAGTCACAGAGCCAGTATGCACCCTGACGCTTCTTGACATGGTTGACCTTGACCGCAACGAGGTGTCCGAAACGTTCACCCACCAGATCGTGCAGAAGCTTTCTACCTTTCTTCTTCATTAGAGCCTCAAAAGATTAGGGTTGTAGCATTGCAGTCTTTGAAAACATCCCAGAGCCGCTTTGCCTGTTTACGAGATAGTTTGATGTTGTGATCCTTGTAAGCCTGACGAAGTTGATCGACCTCGCCTTCCGAATACCATTTTGGTTCCCCCTTGTTTATCACAACGGGTTTCTGCATCGGGCTAAACTTCATTGCATGATGAGCCATTGGTCTCCTTAGTTTAGTTTAAGCGGAGAGCATTACTCGTGCTCCCCACTTGGTTGTTGAGGGATACGGAGTCCCCTGCAGCGAGTCCGGCATCATAGCCGGACTGTGATGATGGGCCTGACATGCGTCTGCCCTGACGCAACTTGAGGTTCTGCTGTTTGTACAATTCGATAGCGGCACGGGCCTGTTCGTCTGCTGTTTGTACCGTCAAAGCATTGATATGCTGACCATCACTGGTCTCGATCCCCTGTGACTGTCGCAGTTTGTGGATCTCGATCATCCGATTACGGAGTCTTCGTGCTGCAGCGTAGCGATAAGAGTTTTTCCATTGGGTCCAGTAGCTACGATCAGGGTTAACGGGAGCATCCCACTTTTTGGCGTAGCGGAGATCCTTGGTAACCAGACGTTCGATAGCTTGGATCAGATAGTCGAGCATCTGGTGGGATACCTCGACTCGTCCCTCCGTACCGAGAAAGTTGATTCCGGTTTCCTTGACCAACTTGGCACGGTAGGCGGACTTGGATTTATCGACGTATTGCGAATTGAAGTAGGTGTCGCAGAGGTTCATTGTAGCGATCCCACTGGCGAGGGCACCGTGCCAGTTATTCATTTTGGTGGCGTAGACTTTGCGGAGGTCTACAACCTTCTGAGAGTCTTCGTCGCTGCAGATGTCTGCTTCGAGGATTCCATTCTCCAGCATCAGCCGGGAAGCTTTCTCTGCTGCCGCTGCAGCTTCGGCTTCGTTCGGGTTGTTTGCAGCGAGGTTGAGGAGTTTGCGGATCTTGTCTTTGATATTCATTGTGCCTCTTCTTTAGTAATGATTGGTTTGTCCGGGCCATGCAGTTGAATGGATTCAACAGGAATGGAGTGTACAAGCATCGACCCCATGATTTCTTTGGGCAATGATTCCTCTGCTTCGGACAGAAGTTCTTGTTTGCTTTTGGCCTTTCTGCCGTAACCAGTTTCAAAATACTTAGCCCATTTCTCAGGATCGACTGTGATCCTGAGATTGAAGGTCCAGTTCGTAGGCTTCATGCGGCCTCTTCTAGTGAATCGTAGAACGTTTCAGTGTTGAGTTGGAACTGTGGTCCGTTCATGCACACTGTGATTACGTCCTCACAGGAGGTGGACCCGTCCTCGTTGCGGACGGGCACCATCAATCGTGATGCGATGTTGTTTAGGAGGTAGAGGATCTCGTCATCGTTGATGACTTCGAGAAGCACATCTACGTTCTGGTAGGGTCTTTTGGGCATTGTCATCGTGCCTCGTTAGTTGAAGGGTAAAAACATTCTCCGTCGAAAACGGCAGAGACGTGAGGGATATCCCAAAGCTTGAGATAGTGCAGTGCTTGCTCCGCATTGTTGACGAGGCAGAGCCAGTTGCAGTCAGGGTTACTAGGATGAGTCGAGTACAAAGAGTACTGAGATTGGTCTGATCTGAGGGATAGGGGGTCAGTCATCGGTCCTCCTCTAGTTCGAGTAAGTTCAGAAGCAGTTCGTACTTCTGGGATTCGGGATAGCTGAAGTATCTCAGGTGTCTAGCGATCACCTTCCAACCGTAGTGATCTACGAGTTGCTTTGCCTCTGCCTTATAGTTTAAGGCATGGAGTTTGGTGATAATGGGAAGGTCCAATTGGGGAAACACACCCAAAGCCTGTCGATTTTCGGCAGATACACCCAAGTGATAAAGCTTTGGGTTCAGACTGTTTCGTAGTTTTTCTAGTTTTGAAAGTGACGATGGTTGAGCCGTGACAATCATCAGTCCTCCTCTTCTGGGGTTACGTCAGGGTATGGTTCGAAGTACGGGTATTCGATGCATCGGGATTCAAGGGTATCGGCTAGCCACCAGATCCCTACCCCGGCACCCATTCCGGCTAGGAACACGAGGATCAGGGGAATGATATCAAGCATTGCTTCCTCCTTCGAGGATGGGGGTGAGTTTGCGATCAACGAAATCTTTTGCCAGTGCTTCCTTCTGTCCTGCAGTCACACCAATCACCGGGACTATGTTGGTCACGATGGACCCAAGCACTCCGGGTTCGTCCTCAAAGCTGACGTTGAGATCATCGGTTAGATGGGTCTCGGGATCGCATTCGAGGAGTATCGACGCTAAGTAATAACGAGTCTTTGATTTCATTCGAGCCTCTAAAAAAAGATGATAGTGGAGAGCATCCCCCCGGAGGGGGACGGAGGGTTTACCAAGTACCACTTAGTAAACGAAGGTTGCGGTGGGCGAACTCAAGGTTCCCCATCATTCGACGTGTATAGTCCACGTCGAAATCCTGCCCTGCTTCCCATCTCGCCTTCCGGTCAGTCAGATGAGCCACAAGGTCTTGGGCCTGACGAATCGCTTCGTCGAAGTCCTCCCGGTCCACCCGGGAATCACGCTGCACTGACATAATCCTCCTGTCAGGTGTTGTTGGGATAGAAGTCGATGTCCGTATCGGGGTTCTGCTGATCTAGCTGATCAGGGAACTCTTCACGGTCATCAGCCGCATCACCGTAGGCAGATTCGATCTGCTCCCCACAGTGGCAGCAGTAGAGATCGGTGTCCTCGTAGTTGATCTCGACACCTACGAGTCTCCAATCGTCTCCCATATCTGCCTCATCGACATGTTCGGCCTCAGAGTCAGCACAGTGGTGGCACAAAGCCTCACCGTCTGCTAGCACGGCATACTTGGGGTAACCTCCGGGGAAAGCGTGAGGTGCCCTGACGAGGTCTTGACGCATTTCGGTGGGGGTCTGTAGGGTCATGAATTCGGACATGGTGCCTCTTTGATTTGAGGGTAGAAAGACATGACACCCCGAACATATCGAGGTGTCACAGGTAAATTACTTTGGAGTAACGATGACGTTAGCCGGACGGGCCAGCACTGTCTGAGGACAACCCCTGTAGGTCTCGTGGGCCTTGATGGTTGCTCGAAAGGTGTAGCGATCACCAACCTTTACTTCGGTGATGTTCGGACATCCGGTAGGGACATCTTGCTTGACGATGGTCAGGGGGATGCTGAGACCAACATACTTGTACTCGTTACCGTCCTTATCTTCGAAGATGAGGATGTCCTTGTAACCGGGGTCACCGTAGAACATCGGCTGGTAGTCAAAGCCTGCCTTGAATTTGAGGGTCAAATCAAACTCTCGACGTTCCTTGACCTCACCTACATGGCCCTTGGTCTTGATCTCTTCGGCACGTTGAACCTCACGCTCTGCTCGACGCTCTGCCCGTTTGGCTCTGATCCTGTGGATAGCTTCCACTTGTTTTTCGGAAAGCTTACCGTAGTCCTCGAAGGACTGCTTCATCTGCAGTAGAAACGAGTTGCCGTAATGCTCGTGATTGACGTAGGCAAGGATCTCCGCTGCATCTTCGAATTTGCGGAAGAACGTAGTGGTTGCGTTCTGAATGATACGGGCCTTGGTCGCTGCAGCGTAAAGTTCTGGGAATTCGATATGGTTCATCATGCCTCTATGAGTTTGAGTTGAGATTGCAGTCGTCGAAGTGAAGCAAAGCCAAGACGCTGAACGTCATGTTCAGCGATAGCCTTCCTGAGCTTTGCGATACGTTCCTGTTTGGTCATTGGTGCCTCACTTAATAAGGTAGGAAGGAACTAGGGGGGCATCTGAGAGATGCGCCCAGAGACCCATAAGAATGCACTGCTCCCCGTCCCGGTGCATCCAGTGGACACGGTCAACGTCTGAAGCCGGAACCCTTTTGGTACCTGCATAGACAGGAGAGTCGATTCCTCGAAACTTATGCACTAGTTTCTGGTCAGGGTTGTAAACGAAGATCACGTTGTCTGGTGAGAATTTTTCTACAATTGCGGACATGGTGCCTCTTTGATTTGAGGGTAGAAAGAAAGGCATCCCCGGAGGGATGCACGGGTTTACGCTTGAGAGGCTTCCCTCTCCTTGTCCTTCTTGGTCTTCACCTCGAAGACCTCCTGACCATCGTCGATGGCCTCAATCACATCTGCCCACAGAGGGGTCAGAGGTGACTCTGACTGAGTAAGCCATGCTGTTCGGAGTGCCCGAACAATGGCCTTGTATGCATCGTCAGTCAGAACAAGTTTGATTTCCTTGCTCATATGCCTCCGCATAGGTGTTGGTGCCCGAAGGCACGTTGAAGGATGCATATGTCTAGGCATATACATTGGGGATATACATTAGTAGTCTCGTGAGACCTTGAAGATATCAAGATCTCAAGAGACCACCATAGAGACAGGGTACTGTCTCGAAGTGGTCCGGGGGTTGGTCAGTATCGGGTGTGGTACCACTCCCAGAAGTCTAAGGAATGCGCCCAGAAGTGGTGCTCCCGGTCAGAGTCTGCATAGTAGCAGTAGGTACCGGGGTCACTCTCACTGAACGTGATCTCGATACCGTGTGGTTCTGCCGTTTGAGACAGATGTTGGTAGTACTCCCCGATCTTTTGATCGTAGACTACTGCATCCTCTTCATTGCATCCGTCGAGGGAAGCCTCTCGAAGTGTGACCTCGTGAATAGTAATCATTGGTGCCTCTAAATATAGAGAGTTGTCAGATGACCCCGAAACTATCGGGGTCAGTTAATCAAAAGATGAACCCAACCAGCACCTCAGTGGTGCCCTTGCGGAAGGACTCACGGTTGATGTCGTCGAACTTGACGACTGAGTAGGTCCGGCTGGACCTGTCGTACTCTCCACGAACCCAGACGGGTCCGTTCGGCTTGAACCGAATCGGCTCACCCTTCTTGACTTTGGACAACGGACGGAGGGTGCCGAAGTCCGGGGTGAGGAGTGATGCCTTCGGGTCAGGGACTAACTTGCCCTGCACCAGCACGGGGAGATTGCGTCCCCCCTTGTCGATGACCACGGGTGCTTCGTGGTCACGAGTCAGGATTGCGTAGGGTTCACCCTTACAAAACTCGAAGGAATAACCTGCGGTCTTTGCAAGGGCTACGATTCGCTGAACTGCTGAGTGCATTATGCCTCCTTGTTTGCTTCGGTTCTGAGCCATTCAATTGACTCATAGGTTCCGTAGACATCCTCGTCATCACAGGTGAACTCTAAGTCCATCCTGTCCAGATGACGGTAGTAGTCCACTCCTGTGGACACTGTTCTCTGAAAATTGGAACCGTCTAAGACAGCTTGGATTGGTGCGGTGAGGGATGTGACTCGCTGATTTTGATAATGCATGGTGCCTCTTATGATTGGTGATCTAGGATGCTGACTTACGTTAGACCATCTAAAGAAATCAACATCGACGATCACCCTCCCGAACCGGATTGACCGGGCGTTTTACCGGGAACTTGGATCGTGCGCTTACGAAGGACCAGAGGCTTATGTGGTATCCATTCCAGCCAGTGGTACCCCTACCCGTCATCTATAAATGATCGGGAAGCGTTTTCCGGAGTCCTGTCTTCGTCTCTAATCGACTAGTTACCAGTGATGTGGCGCAGGTCCGTTTGATTGTCAGTGCCGATCCGGGGATCGGTCTTAGTGGTGGTGAGCATCGTGCCCCCGTCCCCGACATCCTGTCGAGGAGGCACCACCTTCTTATATGTCCCGAGAGGTGTCAAGCACTTTTTTTTCATTTTTTTTGACCTCTAAAGAATTGAATCCTCGCAAACCTTGACAGATTCTGGGATACAGGGAATAAATTTTTTTTCATTTTTTTTTCGATGCTCTAATCAATGGTAACGAGATTATCCAGACTTTTGACAATCACCGGGAGTCTCAAGCTGCATACTTTTGATGATGAATAGATA
>Ga0255769_10000888_pt1 | contig 35522 bp, 29 predicted proteins | sample 041ome_9_FD_179637 | JGI IMG/M metagenome (GOLD analysis project Ga0255769, IMG submission 179637) | Coastal salt marsh microbial communities from the Groves Creek Marsh, Skidaway Island, Georgia - 041413US metaG (version 2) | ecosystem: Environmental > Aquatic > Marine > Intertidal zone > Salt...
ATATCGCCATCGCTCGACAGCACCCCGCCCCAGGTAATATTGCCCAGATCAAATTCCCACACCGCATCCAGAGTGTCCGGATCATAGGCACGAATGACGCCCCAGGCTTCTTCATTGTTATTCAGGAAAGGTTCCAGCGCGACATCGCCCATGGTGGTCTGGCGTCGGTTCACGCCCAGTGCCTGGGGAAACTGACCCTCGATGGCCATGATGCCCGAATCTTCCCAATGGGCAACATAATAAAGATCATGCTTTGGACTGTAAGCTGTAGGCGCCCAGTTGATGGCACCATGCACATGGGGACGGATAACCGTTCCTTCCACTGAAGGCACCATGCCAGGCGCACGAATCGGACGTCCCGATTCATCAAAACCGCTCATCCAGTTAACGTTGACATAGGGTTTGCCATGGAGGAATTCACCAGTCACGCGGTCCAGTACATACATCAGCCCATTACGATTGGCCCACAACATAAGTTTGCGCAGGCGCCCCTCCCATTGCCGGTCCACCAGAACCGGTACCTGAGTGGAATCGTAGTCCATTTCATCATGGGGCGTGAACTGGTAATGCCATTTTATTTCTCCGCTGTCTGCATCAAAGGCCACCACGCTGTCACTATAAAGATTATCACCAAGCCTTGTACGGCCATCCCAGTCAGGCGCCGGATTACCAGTTCCCCAGTACACCAGATTCGCTTCTGGATCATAGGCGCCGGCATTCCAGATAGCAGCGCCCCCGGTCATCCAGGAATCACCGGACCAGGATTCATGGCCAGGTTCACCGGGGCCGGGAATGGTATAGGTCTTCCATATTTCTGCGCCAGTGTTGACGTCATAGGCAGCCACATAACCGCGAATGCCGAGATCGCCACCGGCCGTACCAATATAGACTTTATCTTCAACTACCATGGGCGGCATGGTGATGGAATACAGCGCATCGGCATCGGCCACTTCAGTGTTCCAGATAAGGTTGCCACTGCGCGCATCAAGCGCCAGTAAACGTCCATCTACCGTTCCCATAAACAAAGTATTGCCAAGTATCGCCAGACCCCGGTTAACCCGCCCGCAACAGGTTCGTGCCGGTGCCGGTTCATGGTTATAGGTCCAGAATATTCTGCCTGTCGCCGCATCAAGAGCAATGACGTCATTGGGAGCCTGCACGGTATACAGAACACCATCCACGACCAAAGGCGTGGCTTCAAATTTCTCCAGTGATCGGGCCTGCCACACCCACTGCAATTCAAGCTCGGCGACATTGCCGGTGTTGACCTGATCAAGACCGCTATGACGCTGGTTAAAAAGATTTTGTGAATAGCTGAGCCAGTTGGCGTCGTTGTCAGCGCTTAATATGTCGTCAAAACTGACTTGTGATAAACCCGCTTCGCTTATCAGCAGCGCAGCAAGAAATAACAGACAATATTTTTTCATTGCGCAGCTCCCCGCCGCAGCGTCGACAGATAAGCCACCAGATCGGCAATCTCCTGTTGCGTGTAGCCTGTAGCCAGTGATGGCATATCCGGATTGCTAAAACCAAATGAAACCAGCTGGCTCTTTTCAAATGAGCGCAGTCTTTCATTGCTATCGAGCATCTGGACAGTAAAGGCATCATGATTAAGCAGGCGACCGGAAACCATTTCCCCATTCGACGTCTGCACTGAATAAAACCGGTTTCCGGGCTGCACTTCGCTATCGGGCTCAAGCAGCGACTGCTCAAGCTCCGCCGCCGATCTCACCAACGCAATACTGCTCAGATCAGGACCGAGCACTGACCCCTTGCCATTGATCATATGGCAGTCCATACATTTACCCCTGCCCTCATACAACGTTTTGCCCCGTGCAATATTGCCGCTGAGCGCGCCATTATCGCGTTCCCCCAGACTGCGCAGATAAGCAACAAGCATATAAGCCTGTTCTTCAGTGACTCTCGGTGTTGGCGGCATGGGAGTATTGGGAATGCCATTCATGATAATGCCGGCAATTTCCTCATCCGAATAAGGTTGACGAAAATTGTTATGCCCCAGATCCACCTGACTTATCAGATCACCGTCAGGTCCATGACAGTTGGCACAGTAATCCCGAAAGGCGCGTTCACCACCAAGCAGATCAGCGCCGGTTTCATGTTGTGCCAGACTTGAGGAGCTCGTAGTAACAACAAGTATAACGGCAAGAACAGACAAGCATGTCCACAATCGGTTCACAGGAAAAAGTGTTGATGATAAATTCACAGGACTATTGAGCTGCTTCAGCTTCGGCACGCGAGGTATATCCCTGTTTAACCCATTCTTCCCAGTCCGGACTTGGACCACAGCCACCATCATTGGGAGAGTAGAAAGTTCCCTGGGCATCGATGATATAACCCAACGCGCCACCAGGGCGGCCGTCATGAAGTGGACAATAGACCACGCTTACCGTCTGCCCGGGCTGAAACGTGAAACCGTTCATGCTGGGAGAACGAGACATCACTGATGGCGGTGCAGCCCCTTCCAGGCTGTAAAGTGTGCCATCCTCGGTTTCCATGTACAGGGCAATATGGGGGCTGTTAAATGCCCAGCGTCTTATTGTGCCTGTCAGAAACTCTTCGCGGGAACGGTCAAACATGGCAAAACTGTGATGAGCCATGGCACTTTCCAGACCTGTGATCATCAGAAAAGCCGCCACGGTTAAAATTTTTATTGTTGTTTTCATTTCTGGACTCCTTTGATATCCCGGCGCTTACTGGACATCATCATTAAAAATAGGACTTTTTTCCTGTCCTACCAGTCCCGCGGGCAGATCAGGATTACGCAGCCGATCATTGCCGCGCGGATCCACATAGCCATCTTCTCCCGGCAAGCGATACTGGGTTGAAGGTCTACCCTCGTCGTCAAACGTCAGGTAGGTATTGTCATTTTGGGCGCACTCCCAGTAACGCATCCTGAAACCAAGAGCTTGAAGGTCTTGCCGTGGCCGAAAAGTGTATACCACCGTTATCGGTTCAACCAGACTGAGCTCATCATAAAAAGTGACATTGTTGACCAGTCGTTTGGTACCGTTGTTCAGTGTTTCCATACGCCAGACTTCCACAGTTTCAAACTGGTTGCTGGTTGGTGGCGTACCACGGAAATAATCCGATGGATAAATATCAACGGTATGCACGATCAACATATCATCCACCCAGAAGCCGATGGAATCGCCAGCAGCATAATGGGTACCGTCAATATTCTTGTGTTCCTGGTTAATGTAGATTCGACGCGTGTCATTACCCAGATCATTGGTCCACCAGGACTGGCTTGGTGTATTGATGAATTCCCGCACGTAAGGTTCGAGCAACCAGCGTGGCATGCCGGCAGGCTCACATGAGGTCAGGCGGTCATAGTCTACGCCAAGATCCCGTCGATACTGGAATGCGGCTTCGTATTCCGGCGTCAGTACGCCCTCTTTTATCACCACATTCTCACCTTCACCAAAGGGACCAATGGGGCTGCCATCCAGCGACTCCAGAAATAGCTGGTTGCCGCTGTTATTCCCTTGTGCAGACCACAAACCCTCCCACTTCGGCACGCTATCATAGCTATGGGAAGTGCCTCCATTATGGCTGTTATACAAATATTCATAATGGGCAGTGGAAGTCGCGAAACGCTGGGGTGGCGGAACTACGTCCGGCAACTGCGCCCTTGGTCCAGGCTGGGCCTGAAGCAGAGTTGAGAAAAGCAGCATGATCGCTGCGTGAACGAGTTTGTTAACCATGTTTTTCATTTACTTCCCCCAGTCCCAGGTAAATCATTAAAACTGAATATTATTATTTTCTATAGCTATTTCTTAGCCCTCACCCTTGCTGAAAAGGCTCAATGGACAGCCTGGTTTTCAGGTCAGCCTTGCAGAAAGCATGCAGGAAACAGGTCTGCTCGGACATATCCAGAATAGTGCGGGCAAACTCATCATCCTCCCCGCTGACCAGATGCACATGGGTTTCTATCGGGTCTGCGGTTCCTGCTTTCCCGGTTCCGCCGCTGGCACCGCCCAGTGAAAAATGGGTGTCCTGAATAATCCGGTATTCCTGCAAATCCTTTTTGACAATTTTGGCATAACGACCAAACTGGGTCATGAAGCAGAAACCAATACCGGCACTGATATAACTTACCGCATCAGGGGCCAGACCCTTGCCGCCATTGACTGGCGCTTCATCGCATAGAAAATGAAAAATGGAGCCATGGGGATTAAACAAATGCTGTTCAACCTGCTTTACGCCGTCTTCGCGCAGTGTACAGATGCCTCGAACATGCAGAATTCGATCCTGCTCTTCTTTCAGACTATCACCCGCCAGCGTCACGCTTTCTCCAGTTTTTGGCGTGATACCGCCTTTAACAAGCAGACCAGACCAGTCATCACTGGTTGGCATGGCAGCATCGAAGTGATCGCCGGGATCCGCTTCAGCAGGCCGTCCAACTGGCAAGGCTTTTGCGGGTTCGATTTCTTCGCCGTTATGGCACAGGGTAAACAGGCTTTCCTTGGCACCACGCATGAGCCCGTTCAATGGAGATGCCGCTACTGCATCAACCACCAGGCCATTGATCGCTTCATGGTCGGCATCACAATCAATCTGGACATCCAGCTCCACATCTTTTGCGCCACCAATCATGGTGCCTCTGAGTGCAGAGCCTTTCATGGTGTAGTAATTATCCTGAACCAGACGAATATTGTTGATATCAATGCCGCGCTGTTTGGCCAGGGCAAGAATTTCATTCATATAGGAACAGACCATGCCAGTGGTCAAAAAGGACAGCGGACATGGGGCCGCATCAAGGCCATCAAGATAGGCGCCTTCATCACTGGCCAGACGCCAGACATTGCCGGTGCGGGCCGAGACTACCAGCGCCTCTTTCTGCATCACAGACAATGAACGGACACAAAGCCTGACCGCTTCACCCAGTCGATTTTCCGGCGCCTTGAACCCTGTCACTTCGGCGTTGGCTACTTTAAAAAAAAGCGGCTTGCCGGACTCCAGCAGGGGGTTGGCTCTTGGTTCAGACATAATTGATAACTCCTGTTTTAATTAGTACCCCTAATATTTTTTGTGAGTATTAAGGAAATACTTGATTCCCTGAGCTTGCCAATGGATTGCAACAATCAGGGCCAGAAATGGCAACTTAATGTAATTTCCTATAGCTCGCAAATCTGTCCATCATTTCACTATCAGCAAGTAATCCAATGCAGTGGAATTTTCTGCTAAACTCGTGAAACTTGAACAGGCAGACTATCTGCATTTTTAGCCAATCACCCAATACACATATATAAGAAAATACAGGCATGAAAAGACTACTCCGGCTTTCTATCATTCTTTTATCTCCCGTCTTCTCCGCTATGGCGGACAACGATATTGTTACGCTGGTAGCCAACAACCAGGCTGATTTGGCGATGCAAAGTATTGCCAGTGGAGGCGATGTAAATGCAACCCAGGCAGATGGCACTACCGCCTTGATGTATGCAGCCTATCTGGGCGATGCCGAGCTGGTCGCGGCTCTGGTCGCTGCCGGCGCTGAAACCAACGTGAGCAATGACTATGGTTCCTCGGCAATTCTGGAGGCTTCCATAACAGGCGCCACAGATGTCCTCGAAATTCTGCTGGCCCATGGCGCAGACGCCAATTGGCGTAACCCGGAAGGAGAAACACCGCTGATGAATGTAGCCCGCGCCGGACAACTACAGGCAGCAGAATTATTACTTGCCAACGGCGCCCAGGTAGATGCAGTAGAACAATGGGGCGGACAAACCGCCCTGCTCTGGGCCGCCGCCCAGCAGCAACCCGAGATGATTGCCCTGCTGATTCGCCATGGAGCTGACGTTAACCACACCAGTATTGTCAGGCAGTGGGATCGCACCATTCTTAACGAACCGCGTCCGTTGACCTACAACAGGGGTGGTTTTACCGCCTTGCACTTTGCAGCCCGCGAAGGGTGTACCGAATGCGTTCGCGTGTTGACCGAGGCTGGCGCCGATACTGATATCCACGATCCGGAACGGGTCACGCCATTAAACGTTGCGCTGTTGAATCAACACTTTGCCACGGCTGCAGCGCTGATAGACGCTGGTGCCGATGTAAATAAATGGGATATCTATGGCCGTACCCCACTGTTTAACGCCATTGATCTGCACACCTTGCCAATTGGCGGTCGACCTGATATTCCCAGTAGCGATCTCATCAGCGGCCATGACATTGCGGCCATGCTGCTTGAGCGCGGCGCCAATCCGAATATCCAGCTAAAACTGGTACCGCCTTTACGCAACGCCATCTATGATCGCGGTTCCGACAAAGTCCTTACCACCGGAGCTACACCACTGATGCGTGCGGTAAAAGGGGGCGACCTGGAAAGTACACAACTGTTGCTGGAATACGGTGCTCTGCCGGATCTGCCAAATAAGGAAGGCCAGACACCGATGATGATTGTGGCTGGCATTGGTCATACTTCCTCACCAACCCGGGGCGCTTTTCGTACGCAACAGCAAAGCATTGACGCTATTCAACAGTTACTGGATGCCGGCGCTGACATTAATGCCTTATCCGGTGATCCGGCATTGCCACCAGGAGTAAGCGTTGTCGATTATCAGCGCGACAAGACACCGCACCCCGCCAACGAGGGCGAAGTGGTTATCCATGGGCAGACAGCATTGCATGGCGCTGCCAAACAGGGCTGGACAGAAGTCGCTCGTTTTCTTATTGAAAATGGCGCCCAACAACAGGTGGTTGATGATGCCGGCAGCACACCTTTTGATCTGGCCATGGCTCGCTATGCCCCAGCCTATAATGACACGCCACCATTGCCTTTCTTTGAAACCGCACAATACCTGCAACAGGAATGTGCCCGGGTCGATGGCTGTGTGATACCTGACCCTATCAATAGCGAACTGGTACCTTAAGACAGCAATTAGCAAACCACACCGGGGGAAAATAAAATGGCCGAATTTGGTTTTGGACAGAAAACCGGGCAGATCATGCAGATGGCCTATGTAGTCGAGGACATCAGGGCAGCGATGAACTGGTGGATCATGGATGGCAAAACCGGGCCCTGGTTTTTGCTGGACAGCTTTACCGGCCCTGACCAGATCTATCGTGGAGAGCAGGCCCGGTCCGACGTAGCTATCGCCATGTCTTTTGCCGGCCATATGAACATCGAACTAATACAACCCAAAGACGATTACCCCTCAGTCTATAAAGAGACTATCGAAAAACGGGGTTATGGTTTTCATCATATCGGCATTGCGGTGGATGATACCCTCGCGGAATCACAAGCCTACCAGGCACGAGGATTCTCGGAAGCCTTTTCGGCTGATGTGGGTGGTGGCAGAGTACGCTATATGGACGACGGCAAAAACGAGCCCGGATTTATCGAATTGATCCCGGCAGCCCCGGAAATGGATGCAGCATTCACGCGCTTCTATCAAGCCGCGCAAAACTGGAACGGCGAAGACCCGATAAGGGCGTTCTAGTCGCAAGTCGCAAGTCGCAAAAAAGGCGACTAAATTAGTCGCCTTGTCGGATGCGTCCCTGCGGTCCTTATCCGACCTACAGAAAAGCGTTGAAGCCCGAGAGAGTGGTTGCTTGTCTCTTGTCTCTTGTCTCTTGATACATGTGACTTGTGACTGTTGTTTATTCCCCAATAACATCATGATAGAAACGAATCATTGCATTGGTGATCGTCGTATCCGCACTATCAATACTCATGACGTGTGACACATGATTGTAACCTTGCCACTGGGTATACATGGGGCAGTCTGAATACTTCTGACACAGCTTTGCATACATCTGGGCAACACTGGTTTCGATATTGGCCGGGTCGTATTCAGCGCTCCACAAATACACGGGAATTTGCTCCCCCTGGTAAGAGTCAACAAGGCCAAGGGGGGCACGTTCGGCTGCAAGCGTAGCATCGGCGCCGTAATAAGCTGGCGTGCCTGCCGCAAACCCGCCGGAACTGAGTATGGCCATTTTTACGCCAGGACCATCGGCTAACTGGGAAGGTTCATGGAACATGTAGGTTGCCACATGCGTGGAGCCGGCTGAATTGCCCATGATGGTGATATTCTCAGGATTGCCGCCGAATTCGTCAATATTGGCTTGAACCCACTCGATGATCATGCGCAGATCAACCGCGCCATCGGGCCAGCTGGCTTCCGGTGCCAGGCGGTAATTGGCGTTGATACCAATGCCCCCGACTCGGGCAGCAAACTTGCCCACATTACTGTAGATCAGGTTATCCGTGGCCGCGCTGACCTTGTCGCCTCCGGTAAGGCCGCCGCCATGAAAATAAATCAGCACCGGGCCACCTTCCCTGAAACCGGCATCACTGACCCAAAGATCAAAGGTCTGTGAGGGATGATCGCCATAGGCAATATCACTGTGCACCGTTAGCCCCTGTGAGCCAACTTCCTTCTGCAGAGGTGTATACAAGGCCTGGGTAGCCGCATTCACCTGACCGTTCCACTGCTTGCCAATTTGCGCGATACCTGCATAAGCCGCAGCCACCAGATCTTCCTGCGCAACAGTAGCAACGCTGCCAAGCAGAACCCCAACCCCCACTAAAATATTCAGTATCACTTTCATAACCCCCCCAACCTTAAATAAATTATCTACCGCAATTCTATATGTTTTTTCTTTTTTCTTTTTTCTTGTGACTTGTGACTTGTGACTTGCAACTTTTATACCGTCAGTCCTGATTGCGACCAATGCCAATTTGACGCCATGTAGTATTGATAAACAAGGTTACCAGGGCAAGAAGCGTTGCCGGCACCAGCAAATAAAGCCCGTAAGTCCCGGCATCATCAAAGCTCACCAGCCCGGCTCCCAGAAAACTGTAACTGATGACTCCCGGCATGGCTCCGAACAAGGTCAATAGCAGCAGTTTATCCAGTCTGATAGTAGTCATGGCAAGAACTATATTCTGTAAAAGGTAGGGTACGAAAAACGTAAGACGCACGATGATCGCTACAATAAATCCATAGCGATCTATTTGACTAAGAAATTTTTTCACCTCTTTGTGCCCGCCCGCCAGTTTTGCCATGCCCTTGAATACATAACGCACGGAGATCGTCGAGGCGACACAACTTACCAGAATCCCTGCAAGGCTGACCACAGAACCCAGAAACGGACCAAAGAGGGCGCCACAGACGATATTCAGCGGAATAAGAATGGGGATAAAAAAGAAAGAACAGAAAAAATAGAGCAGCAGCAGATAGACAATACTGAGCACCCCGAAAGTAGACAGTAATTGTTCAAAAAAGCCAATCAGTGCCGCATCGGAATAGTCAGGAAACAGGAATTTCCTGAGCAGAAACACCAGAATGCTCAACACTACCAGCAATAAAACAGGATTAATTTTCTTTATCAAACTGTCGCCCACCAAAAAGTGCTGGCAGGATATCATAGCGATATCACTTTATTGAGGTGATAAGCATAAATCAGGAAAAATTCATATTCCCCCTGTTTAATGGCCGTAAACCGTCAGTTTTTCATCCGCCAGGATCTTAACAGGCATAGTCTTATAAAAACTCAGGTTCTTAAGTATCATGATGGCTATTCACTGATACTGAGAATTTGTCATGAGACCCGGTCACCAATTATTTCTTCTCATTGCCCTGCTCCTGCCAGGCCTGCTACAGGCCCATCACAGCTTTTTCGGGCGTTTTGATAACAGCAGTTCCATGGAAATCGAAGGCATTGTGACCAATATTCACTGGCAAAACCCCCATGTTCATATCTTTCTTGAAACCATGGATGACAATGGCGAGACCATTGAATGGGATCTGGAGAGTGGCTCGCCCACCCTGATGCAGCGTGCCGGAATTCCCCGCGACGCCATCTCTGTCGGGATGACTATTCGGGTTGCGGCGTGGCCTCCACTCACCGGCAGGCAGGAAGCCTTTGCCACCAATGTACTGCTTCCCGATGGCCGGGAATTTGTCATGCAGACCGGCGCCGAGGCGAAATTCAAGGATCAGTTTATCGGTGATTTTTCCTATCGTTTTCGCACCGAGGGTGACCGTAGCCGACCGGAATTGGGCCTGTTCCGAATGTGGACCTTTACCGGCGCCGATGGTTTTTTGTTTCCGGAATCCATTAATCGCAACTATGACCTGAACAACTATCCGATGACTGCGGCCGCAAGACAGGTACTGGCCAACTTCAATCCGGCTACCGACAACCCGACCAATAACTGTACCCCCAAAGGCATGCCCTTAATCATGGAGCAGCCACTGCCGATGGAGATTATTCGCGATGGTGACAATGTGGTTTTACGTATCGAGGAATATGACCTGATGCGCACTATTCACATTGACCAGGAGTCTGCGCCACAGAACACACCCTTCTCGCCGCTGGGTTATTCAACAGGCTATTGGGACAATGACACGCTGGTAGCCAACACCGACCATATCAACTGGCCCTGGTTCGATCAGGCCGGCATTCCCCTGAGCACGCAGGCATCGATCACTGAACGCTTTACCGCTATCGAAGAGGGCAGCATGCTGGATTATGAAATGGTGATTACAGATCCAGTCAACTTCACCGAACCCGTCACTTTGAACAAGAAATGGATTCATGTCCCGGGGGTGGAAATACTCCCCTTTGAGTGCGAAGAATATAGTCAGGAGTAAAAATTGTCTGCGGACAATAGCGAACGGGTATATTCAACAGCACTGGCACTCATTACATTTTTCCCCAGATTTTAAGCCTGACATTGATTGTCAGGCTCAAGCCGTTTTTTATTTGATATTTATCAAGCCGTTAGCATTAAAAGCCGGCTGATTTTCAGCACTCTGCTGATTTATCTATAGAATAAGCGCCAGAGGAAAAATCATGGTCGAAGCCACTAAACATGTTGTTAGCGCCGAAGCTATAAAGCCTGAACCGGTCCTGCAGGCCAGAAAGCTATGTAAAACATATCAGATGGGCGAGATCACCGTCACCAGTGTAACGCCCTGTACCTTCTACGTGCTTGATCGCAAGGATGTAGAGGAAGTAATGGAACAGCAGCCTTCCATTCGAATTGCTCTACAGCGAGCCGATCAACGCAGACGCGGGGAACAGGCAGAGGCCGAGACCAAGACAGAGAAACAAACAGGCATTAAATAATCATCACTGCATTTGTGTGCTTTTAGGTGTTCTGTACAATTAGCTGAATACTCAGGAATGCATCATGAAAACAGTCCCTCAAATTTCCCCCGAAAAAGCCGCCACTCTTATTAATAATGGCGACACCCTGCTTGTCGGCGGTTTCGGCATGACCGGCAACCCGGTCCATCTACTGCATGCTATCGCTGAGACCGATGCCAGAGATCTCACTTATGTTGGCAATAACGTGGGCGAACCCGGATTAGGAGGTGGACGCCTGTTACGCAATGGTCAACTCAAAAAAGCCATAGGCTCCTTTTTTACCAGTAACCCAGAAGCGGTGGCCGCGGTTCAGGATGGCCGCATTGAAGTTGAATTATTACCCCAGGGCACACTGGGCGAAGCTATCCGTGCCGGGGGGGCTGGTATTGGCGGTTTCTTCACCCCTACCTCGGCCGGAACGCCTCTGGCGCAGGGCCGCGAAACACGCACTATTGACGGCAAGGAAATGGTCTTTGTGGAACCCATTAAAGGCGATGTCAGCCTGATTCGTGCCTGGAAAGCTGACACCGCTGGTAACCTGCAATACCGCATGACGGAAAACAATTTTAATCAGGCCGCTGCGACTGCGTCGAGACTGGTGATTGTGGAAGCAGAAGAAATAGTACCCGTTGGCAGTCTTGATCCGAATGCCATTCATACGCCCGGCTGTTTCGTGGATTACCTGGTACAGGCACACACCAGTGAAGAAGACCTGGGCTCATCTGCCTCCGTGTCTGCCAGTCATAAAAAAGTCGACGACTCCCGTATGGCAATGGCGCAAGCGGTACTGGAGGAGCTCAATGCCGGTGAAATTGTAAATCTGGGCATTGGTATCCCTACCCTGGTGGCCGATCTGATCAGCAGCAATGACGGTATTATCATGCATACGGAAAATGGCATGCTGGGGGTAGGCCCTGAACCCGACAGTGGCGGCGCCATGGATTATCCGGTCAATGCCGGCAAGATTCCTGTCACTGCCCTGCCCGGCTCTTCCTACTTTGACAGTGCGGCGTCCTTTGGCATGATTCGGGGTGGCCATGTGGATGTAGCAGTGATGGGCGGACTGGAAGTGGATGAAGCCGGCAATCTGGCAAACTGGGCGGTACCGGGCAAACCTCTGCTGGGCGTGGGCGGTGCCATGGATCTTGCATCGGGTGCCAAACGACTCATAGTCACCATGACCCATTGCGACCGGGACGGCAACAGCAAGGTAAAAAGGCATTGTACTTTGCCACTCACAGCCAAAAATGTCGTTGATGTCCTGATAACTGATCGCGCTGTATTCCACTTTACTGAGCAGGGCATGGTATTGAAAAAAGTTATGCCTGGGTTTACCAAAGAAGCAGTCGCCCAGAGTACCGAGGCCAAGTATCAGGAGGACTGTTAAGCGCCATGCAAAAAGTCTACAAAGGGGCGTGCCATTGCGGCAAGGTGGAATTTGAGTTTGACTCCCCGGAAATTACCGAGGGTCTGAGGTGTAACTGTTCAATTTGCAAACGCCTGGCCTGTGTACATTCAATGAAAATCGAGCAGAAAAATCTGCGACTTATTCGGGGAGAAGACTTCATTCATACTTATACGTGGGGTGATTTCGGCATTCCCTTTACCTTCTGTAAAAACTGCGGCGTGTATGTCTACTACAACACACCCGTCCAATGCCGGGTCAACCTGGGATGTGTAGATGACGTTGACACTTTCGCACTACAAATTCATTTCTTTGATGGTGCCCATCAACTTTAGGCCAATTTATGACTAACGCTTATATCTGTGACTATATTCGTACTCCCATCGGCCGCTATGGTGGAGCCCTTTCCTCCGTGCGCACTGATGATCTTGCCGCCGAACCTATCAAGGCACTGATGGCACGACACAAGACACTGGACTGGTCTGCGCTGGATGATGTGATTTTAGGTAATACCAACCAGGCCGGCGAAGACAATCGCAACGTAGCACGAATGGCACTGCTACTGGCTGGCCTTCCGCAAGAAGTGCCAGGAATCACTGTTAACCGACTATGCGCATCCAGCATGGAGGCGATCATCATGGCGTCACGCCAGATCAAGGCGGGCGAAGGCGAGCTGTTTATTGCCGGCGGCGTGGAAAGTATGTCCCGCGCGCCACTGGTGATGCCAAAAGCTGACAGGGCCTTCAGCCAACAAGCAGAAATATATGAAACATCCCTGGGCTGGCGCTTCATTAACCCAAAGATGGAACAAATGTATGGTACCGACTCCATGGGCGAAACCGCGGAAAATGTGGCGCAGGAATTTAACATCAGCCGTGAAGATCAGGATGCCTATGCCCTGCGTTCACAACAACGTACCGCTGCCGCCATCGCCAGTGGTCGTCTGGCAAAAGAAATATGTCCTGTAGGCATTCCACAACGTAAAGGTGATGCTGTCATTATCGACACGGATGAACACCCGCGCCCACAAACCACACTGGAAGCCCTGGAAAACCTGGGCACGCCTTTTCGCGAAGGTGGCACAGTGACAGCAGGCAACTGCTCTGGAATCAATGACGGGGCAGCTGCGCTCATCGTAGCGTCGGAGAGCGCCGTGGAAAAATACGGGTTGACGCCGCTGGTAAAAATACTGGGTGGAGCAAGTGTTGGACTCGCACCCAGGATCATGGGATTTGGTCCGGCCCCGGCTACCCAAAAATTGCTTGGACGCCTGCAGTTTTCCATTCAGGACTTCGATTTATTTGAGTTTAATGAAGCTTTTGCCTGCCAGGTACTGGCCTCAGCACGGGCACTGGGACTTCCCGATAATGCCGACTTTATAAACGCCAATGGTGGCGCTATTGCCCTGGGTCATCCACTGGGGGCATCCGGTGCGCGCATAAGCGGAACGCTGGCACTGCAGATGCATGAGAGCGGCGCCAACAGAGGGATAGCGGCGATGTGTGTGGGAGTCGGTCAGGGCGTGGCGATAGGACTGGAAAAAGTTTCCTGAGGCTACACTCTCAAAAGCAAAAACTTACTCGTCATTCACCTTGCGATACAGTGAACGCACACTAATACCAAGAATGTTTGCGACTTTTTCCTTGTCCCCCTGATAGCGTAGCATCAGGCTGGCAATATAATTGCGCTCCAGTGTTTTCAGATCGATCTCTTCATCTGACGCTACCAATGCTAAATCCTGTTCCAGCGATAAATTTTCAGAGGGGCGGTCAAAAAAACAATCCCTGATGGTGTCCGCTTCAATTTCATCGGTGTCGCTTAATACGATTGCCCGACTCAGAATATTGCGTAGCTCCCGGATATTACCCTTGAATCGATGCAGCTTGAGCGCTTCTTCTGCAGCCGTAGTAAGGCTGAATTTCTTGCCTCCCGCCACCCGCTTTAACAGTGCCCGGGCCAACAAAGGAATATCGTCTATGCGCTCAGCCAGTGAGGGCAGGTGAATTGGGAAAACATTGATACGGTAAAACAAATCATCACGAAACTCTGAGGCATCTACCATCTGGCTCAGATTTCTGTGGGTCGCACAGATTAATCTGAAATCCGATCGCTTCACTTCGGCGCTACCTACCTGACGAAAAGTACCGGTTTCCAGCAAACGCAACAATTTTACCTGGGTTTGTAGGGGAACATCGCCAATCTCATCCAGAAACAGGGTACCGCCATCGGCCAGCTCAGCCAGGCCTTTCTTGTTGGAGGTGGCTCCGGTAAAGGCACCTTTCACATGGCCGAATAATTCACTCTCAAACAGCGAGTCGGTCAGTCCGGTACATTCCAGCGTCACCAGTGGCTTGTCCTTGCGTTCGCTAGCCTCATGAATAGCCCGTGCAGCCAGCTCCTTACCGGTCCCTGATTCCCCCAGCAGCAATACCGCTATATCGGCCTTGCCAACGCGGGCAATATTCTCAAGCATTTTATTAAAGGCCGGGCTTTCACCCACCAATTGCTTGTCACTGAAATGGCCGCTGGCCAATGGAACGGGATGTAATAGTTCAACGAAATAAATCAGCTCACCTTCACTGTTGTGGATGGGCAGCATTTCCACATCCACATGTTCCTTGCCCCGAGGGGTTTGATGAATATGCAAAACACGCTCTTTATGACCTGATTTTTTTGCGGCGCCCAGAGGACAATCCTCACCAGCCTGATCACAGGGCACACTGTAACCATGGGATACCTGGAAACAGCGATTAGTCCTGGAAAAATCTATTTCGCCAAAACTTTCCTGATAGCGTGAATTGGTGGCGAGGATCTCATAGTCGGCAGACACCAGAATTGCCGGGCAGTCATAGCCGTCCAGCATGGCAGCCATGGGAGAGGTCAGTGTCGGATGGTCTGAAGTGATCAATTGCATTGCGTCGCCATTTTTGTCATATTTTTTGTCATATTTGGCGATAAATCCCCCATTGTCAAGCCCCTGAGAACAGTTTTATTTCACCCATTAACAATTTTATCTCTATATATCATGTAGTTAAGATGCTTCCCATATTGTTGGCACGGTCTCTGCAACGTACCAGATGTGAAAGCAGACAAGAGTAATAAAGAATTCAGAATACCGAAACGAATCAAGCGAACCAACAAGATCAAAATTTAAGTTTAAGGAGTAATTGAGATGATGAAAGTAAAGAATATGTTTCTACTGATGATGTTGCCACCACTGTTGACTGCAGCAACATTAGCCTGGGTTATGGTGTTCACTAATCCAATGATGTAAACGAATCTAAAGCAAAACGCTTTAGTCATGCACAGTATTTTTGTGCCAGGGGCAGGAACCCATCTACATCCCCTCCCTTTCCTGCCCCTTATTTTTTCCTGACAGTTATCTTTTAATCGCCAGCCAGCAAGTCATTTACCATGGCGATCATCGCTTCGCTTTGCAGCCTGTCTGCCCTGCCGCCTGCATTATTGGCAGTGGCTGCATCAAGCAGATTTTTCCCTTGATCATCCACCGCATGGATATCTGCGCCATGGTCAACCAACCAGGACACCACTGTCATCCAGTTTTGCTTGGTAGCGGCAAAGATCGGCGTCTGCCCCTGGCGATTCGTCATGGTAGACATCCGGGCAATGCGGGCATTATGACTTTGGGTATCGCTGACCCGACGGTTGATATCGGCGCCCGCTTCCAATAACACCTGCAGAACCGGGATTACCCTGTCTTCCCTGCCCGGCTCGAAAGTTCCGCGCAAAATACTGCGCCGGTTACCGAAACCCGCAGCCGCCATGAACGGCGTAACCCCCATCACATTGGGCAGTTCCACATCAGCACCGAATTCCAGCAGCAGTCTCACCGCGTCCAGATCATGGGAATTGGCAGCCCGCAATAACGGCGTCGCCCCGGTAGTGAGTTGATCATCCACAAAGCGGCCACTGTTACCACCACGGCCCGGTCGATGAAAATTTAACTGGGGATCAGGATTAACCCCGGCTTCCAGTAATTGCCGGGCAACATCAAGCGCTGTAACACTGATGCTGGCATTATCATCGCTACCGCGACCTGGCAGAGTATTCATATCAATAGCGATATACAGCGCAGTACGCCCCCACCAGTCCCATAGATGGGGATTAGCGCCCAGCTCCAGTAATAGTTTTGCTGTATCAAAATGCTGATTATCAATGGCAATCATCAAGGCAGTAACCGCATCCGGCGATGGTTTATTGATATCTGCTCCAGCTTCCACAATAGCTTTGGCGCAATCAGTACAGCCAGTACGCGCCGCATAAAGTAAAGCGGTAAGACCACCGGTGGGCCGGTACTGGGCTCTCGGTTCCGAGGTGATCTGACTACCCCAGTCAAAGGCACTGGCCCGCACACTGACATCGGCACCATGCTCCAGCAACAAGCGCGTCATTTCTCCATGGTTGTTTCCAGCAGCCCACATCAGGGGAGTCTGACCACGCCATTGCTCAAGCACATTTACCTCTGCGCCATATTTCAGCAACAGTTCAGCGACCTCTACTACCCCGGTACGCGCTGCCAGCATGAGAATAGTCTGGCCGTCAGCATTGGCAGCTTCAGGATCAGCCCCCGCCTGCAACAGCATATCTACCAGCACCACGTTACCCACCTTGACCGCTTCGGCAAGAGGACTGGAACCATAATTATTCATGATATTGGGATCCGCCTCTCTGGACAGCAAGGCTTCAGCGAGAGCAGGATCGACGTTGTAGACGGCCCACAATAAAGCCGTTGAGCCATCCCCCTGGCGCATGTTGACATCCGCACCGACACGAATCATTTCCAGCGCCTGCTCGCGCTCACCTTGCTGAATCAAATCCGGCAGAGAATCTGCAGCATTTGTTACGACAGAAAGAGACAAGAGGCAAGAGGCAAGAGACAAGCAAGCCCCCTGCCTCGACATGAAAGTTTTAAAAATTTGAATGGCTTTATTTCCCATAATGATTCTCTAAACCTGCCCCACTTTTATCTTTTATCTTTTATCCTGCACCCTGCATCCTGCACCCTGCATCCTGCATCCTGCATCTTTGTTAAACAATATTTGGCTCAAGTTTATTATGATGCGCCCACAAGCCTTTATGCGCGTCATACAAAAACCTGTAGGGATCATCAAAGCGTCTTGGCAGCTTATCCATCACGCCACTGGCCAGGGAATCCTGCGCATCAAAGCCCATACGAATCTGATCAACCAGGGTTTCATACAGAAACTGCATAAGATCTCGCTCTGACTCGACATAGGCCCTGCTTACACTGGCAGAGCCATAGGACGGTACAAATTGCGTATCGGTATCACTGATATCCAGTAGCAGATTCAGCGCATCCACCCTGCCGCCAATCCAGCCACCACTAAACCAGTCAAAATCCGGGTCAATGCCGGGCGAGATGACATCACCTGCAGCGATGATATTGGCGTTGCCAAAGTGGACATAGATATCGCCATCGGTATGGGCGAGCTCCAGGTAACCATAAGCAATTTCTTCATCGGCTTCCTTCATCTCACCCTGCGTATAAAAAGTGTTGCGGGGATGAGCTGCTGTCGGCATGGCAGGCTGATACCTGTCTTCTTCAAACAGATAATAGTCTGTCGCCAGATGCAGCCTGGTTTTTTCATGGGCAATGATGTTGGCGCCCTCACCAGCAAAATAGGCATTGCCACCCACCTGATCCTGATGCCAATGACTGTTAAACAAAGTCTTCACTCTGACCCCGTCACCATAGCTGTTCACTACTTCCTGCAATGACCCGGTGGCATTCATGGCGCCACTGTCTACCAGGATGAGACCATCATCGGCCTGAAAAACCAGCACATTTCCGCCAACGCCGTTGATAACCGACACTCTCTCACTCAGTGGTGTTACTGCGTAGGCCAGAGCCGCGCCCGATATGCCTGGCACAAGCATAGCACCGAGCACCGTCGCAGATCTGGCCATAAACAGACGACGATTCGAGTTTAAAAAATGCTTTCCAGTCATTGCCTACTCCCCGCTCGCAATGGCAACCTGCGTTGCCTTTTCAGTTTCATCATGGGGTAGTGCCTGCATGCGAAACGCGTCGCTGTTCACAATACCCATCACCAGGGAAGAAAGTGTGTAGTCATCATTTGCTGCATTACGAACAATGGCGCGTACCTGGGGCATATCGAAATACTCAAGTTCGCGGTTGATGGCATACATCATCAGTTTTTCTGTGATGGCCTGGGCAAATTGTGCCGGCCTGCTGGCCAACTCATTGCGCAACTCAATAACACCGTTAATAGCTGTGCCATTAGGCAGTACAGTCCTTGCATCTATGGGCGCATCAGCAAGACTGTCAATGTCGCGCCACCTGCCAGTGACACTGAAGTTTTCCAGCGCCAGTCCGATAGGATCGATAACTCCATGGCACTGATTACAACCGGGTTTTGATCTGTGCTGCTCAAGACGGGCACGCACTGTGGTTGGTTTCTGCCCTTCAGGCACGGACAGATCTGTCTCTACATTCGGAGGTGGTGGTGCTGGTGGCGTACCCATCAGTTTTTCCAGCACCCAGGCACCACGCAACACCGGGGAGGTTCTGTCACCGTAGGAAGTTCTTAACAGCGTAGCTCCTTTACCGAGAATTCCAAAACGTCTTTCATCGGTCAAAGTAACTTTTCTGAACTGACTGCCATGGACACCTTCAATACCATAATGACGAGCCAGCGCTTCATTCAGGAAAGTGTAATCTGCCTGCAGTAATTCAATTACCGGGCGATCCTCCAACAGCACACTGGACAGGAACAGAGCGAGCTCACGGCTGAAATAATCAAACATCTTCTCATCGAAACCGGGAAACAGGCCCGGATCCGGCTCAATCACTGTCAGCTCATCCAGGTTCAGCCATTTCCGGGCAAAACTGTTGACCAGATGCTGCGCACGGGAATCAGCCAGCATGCGCGAAACCTGTGCTGTTATAACTTCCTCGTTATCAAGTGCGCCCGCTTCCGCCAGTTCCAGCAAGGGGGTATCCGGCCCCTGACCCCAGAGGAAAAAGGACAGCCTGGATGCCAGCTCCAGATCACTGAGAGCAAAAACCCTGGCATCGCCAATGTCGCGCAGGGGTGAAATTCCCCGATAAAGAAAATCCGGACTGGCAAGAATGGCCGCAACCATCTGCTCAACGCCTTCATCAAACCCACCGGGACCTTCACGGCCCATCTCAAAAAACGGCAACAACAGATCCAGATCCTCCCGGGTCACTGGCCGGCGATAGGCACGATGGGCCAATTGCTCCGCGATACGGGTAGCGCAGGGTATTTCTTGCGCCTCGTTTTCTGGCTGGCAAACAAAAATCCTGGCCCGGCTTTCAGTCATGGATATGCCACTGGCATTGAAGGGACCATTGATCTCAATACCATCCAGCAGCCTTGGCACCCTCAGTGAACCGGTAAAAGCAAAGCCACCATAGGGGGTAAAACCACCAATCAACTCGTCGGTCTCAACACGGGCACGCTCAATAAAGGTGACAACAATTTCATGTACTCCTGCTTTCACATCCAGCGGAATATCCTTGAAGCGTTCCATAATAAGGTTACTGGCCGGAGCGCCGCCTTTGTTAACCAGAGCAAAATCTTCAGGCCCGCCTATGTTTTCCCTGAACACTTCAACGCCGGCTACCAGCACTACCAGTGTCTGTTCAGTTTCTATAGAGCGCGGATACAGGCCAACATCAAGATCGAGAATATTGAGCCGGTATTCACCATCGGCAGGAAAATTGTGAGTGACCTTGATCCCGCCACGCGTACCCAGAGGAAAACCTTCCTCATAAGTATCCTGATCGCCACTGATCACCTGGTAATAGGCATTGGCAACTTTGGGCACCGGCTGGCCTACCGCCATTTTCGCGACTGCCCGGGCCACATTAATATACTGCTCCAGAAATGATGGCGAAACACTCAGTGCGGCAGCAATATTGTCAAAGCCGTCTACTTCAATATCCATGGGCAGGTAATCGGCAGCATTGATTTCAATACCCAGCAATTCCCTTACCGCAATGGCATATTCTGTTCGGTTCAGTCGCTGTACCGGGACATGTCCCGCCATGGCATCATGGTCAAGGCTAATAGCCTCATCGAGATTGCTTTCCATCCAGGCAACAAAGCCGTCGATTACTTCCTGGTCCGGCTGCTCACTGCCAGGGGGAGGCATCAGGCGTCCGCGCAGTTTTCGCACAGCGGCCTCCCAGACCGGAGCTTCTCCGGCTACGTTCTCCAGGGACATCAAGTCAAATGCAACACTGCCAGCCCAGTCTTCACTGTTATGGCAATCACTGCAGTAAGTGTTCAGCAGGGCCTCATGTTGCCCGGGTATCAGACTTGCATCAGTAATGGCTGATTGCTGCGCCAACCCCTGTGACAAGAAGCCAAGCCAGAGCATAAATAGTAGTATCGATCGTTTCATGTGAATCAGTTAACCTGTAAAAAACGGATGCTTGCTGCAGTCATAATTGCTTTGGAAGATTCTAGCAAAAGGGGAGCTAATATACTTGCTCCAGGTCATCAGAATATGTCAATAGACTTTTCCAAACACGAAGGATTAATCAAATACACTGTGAGCCGGACAATTCAGCAGCGGGGCGTCGTGGAAAACATGCTGTACAAGCCGACAAGGCTTCTACATAATTGAAAATACCTAACAGAATTAACTGCTTGCAATCAGAACATCTGTAAATTCGATTATAAAGTTACGGGACGGTTAAAGCGTTATTGCAACAGGGGAAGGCACTTGATCAAAGCGCCACATCAACAAAGATTACTTTTTTACTGCCTGGCTGCAGCACTCCCCCTGTTTCTGGTCGCCTCTCTTTTCAACTACAGCCTGCTCAGGGGAGAAGGCCATTATCTATTTGGCAGCAACCTGGAAATTCTTGGCTACCTTATCCAGGCAGAGTTCCTGGCGGTGGCAAGTGGCATCCTGATCCTGATTCCCCTGCTGGTGCGGTCAACCCTGAAGTACATCCGCTGGTTTTTGTTTGCAGTTTTTGTATGCCTGGCATTGGGCTTTGCCTGGCTCGCCCATGAGATTGATGGTCGTGCCGGCATGCTGTGTTATGCCCTGCTGGTCTTTGTTTCCTATGGCGGGGGAACCTTGCTGGTTTTTGACTGGTATGCCGGAGCTACGCGTACTTTTTTATCTTTGCTACGCTGGTCAATGGGTATTTTTATCTACGTAAGCCTGCAGCTGTCATTCAATCTTGAAAGCAATATCAGTATCTGGAAAAACACGCGTACTGTTATTCCTTTTGGCGCATCGTATTTTTATATTCTGAGTGTGCTTGAGCTTATCCTTTACACGCCATTGACCTACTATCTTTAGAAGAAACATAATGAGAACAGGCTCTTGGGCACGGGATAGACCAGATGCTGGATGCGAAAATCAGGACAGAAACATAAAATCCTGCCCCTTTATACAATAAGGCTCTTACTATGAAGCGAGAAATTATCAATCCCTGGACCTGGCAGGAAGCACTGGGCTTTGTTCACGGGAATAAAGTCAGCGATGTTGAATCCACTTTTTATCTGGCCGGTCAGACTTCCTGCGATGATAATGGCCATAGTCTTTTCCCGGGCGACATGGAAAAACAGATTGACCAGGTACTCAACAATATCGCGATTATTCTGCAACAGGGAGGTATGGATTTTACCAATGTCGTGCGCCTGAATATTTATACCGTGGACATGGAGAAAATGATGCAGGCGCATGATCATATGACCAGTAACCTCAAACAGAGAGGCTGCCAGCACACCGGCTGTCTGCTTGGCGTTACCGCTCTCGCCTCTCCCGATGCCCTGGTAGAAATAGAAATCACCGCTGTTAAATAATTTACCCCGGCAAAGCGCCAAACACTTTATTACGCAAAGAAACCTCTGTTGATGGCTGACCGTACTTTTATTTTCTACCTGTCTGCCAGGGTATTGATTGCCGTGTGCAGCAGCATGCTATCCGTTGCTATTGGCTATCATATATACCTGCTTACCGGAAATCCCTTTGATCTGGCCCTGGTAGGCCTGATGCAAATACTGCCAATGATCCTGTTGTTTATCTTTAGTGGCTGGGCGGTAGATCATTTCCCACGCAAAAAAATACTCATCAGCTGCGCCTTTGTCGAAGCCATTGTCTACATTGGCCTTGCTATCAGCATGAACAGCGACGAACTTAATCGAGGCGTTATCTTTTCCCTGATTTTCCTGCATGGCTGTGCACGGGCGTTCTACTCTCCTGCCTCGCAAGCCATCCTGCCAAACATTGTCAGCAGTGATTATTTATCCCGGGCTGTGGCTATTACCAGTTCAGTCTGGACCACGGCACAGACAATCGGTCCTTTTGCTGCCGGCCTGCTGATTGCCCTGATTGACTTCAAGACCTATTGGGCACTGGTTGCCTTATCCACATCCGGGGCCTGCATGTTTATCCTTCTGCCAACCTTGCCTGCCAGCAAACCATTAGGGCGAGGGCTGAAACCTCTGCTAAATGGCATTCGTTACGTAATGGCCAATCCGATTGTGCTACCAAGTATTTCGCTGGATCTATTAATTGTATTTCTGGGCAGCGTGATGGCACTACTGCCGGTGTATACCATTGATGTATTAAAGGTAGGACCGGAAACCCTTGGCCTGTTAAGAGCGATGCCGGCACTGGGAGGCGTCATGATGGGACTACTAATGGCGAGGCTACCTCCCATGCGAAAAGCGGGAAAGCTGCTGTTCATCTCCCTGGGTATCTTTGCCGCCTCGGTGCTTGCCTTTGCGCTGTCCTCCACACTGTGGATAAGTCTGGCGGCACTGTGGGTCTATGGGGCATCGGATATGGTGAGCGTCAATATTCGTACTACACTGATCCAGTTCGCTACCCCGGATGAATTGCGTGGCAGGGTCAGTGCTGTAAACATGCTGTTTATCGGCGTATCAAATGAAATGGGCGACTTCAGGGCAGGCTCCATCGCTGCCGTATTCGGCCCTGTAACAACAGTATTGGCGGGTGCCGGCATGGCCTTTGTGGTTGCTCTTGGCGGCTACATGGTTTTTCCCAAACTACGTCAGCTGGACAAGCTTACTGATGCAGAAATCAAGCAGTCAGGTTAATCCATTAATGAAGCATATTAATGTCACCGTCAGTGGTCGGGTCCAGGGCGTTTATTTTAGAGCTTCCACAAAGAAAGAAGCTGATGCCCTGGGTATCAAAGGCTTTGTTCAAAACCAGCCCGATGGCAGTGTCTATCTTGAAGCTGAAGCTAATGAAAACACGCTTGAGTTATTTTTGACCTGGTTGAAAATTGGCCCCGCTACAGCCCGGGTAGATAACCTGAAAATTGAAGACAGCGATTGTAAATATTTTGAAGGATTTATTATAAGCCATTAAACAAACAGCAGCATTGCCGACTCGACGTTTTGCTTGAGACTTGCAACTTGTAACTTGCGACTATTTAGTCGTCACTGCCCCACGCAACCAATCCACAGCAGGATCGTTTTCGCTAATACGGTATTTACGCAGCAGGTAATTCAGTTGTGGCGTACCCTGCAAAAGGCTGGACAGTGGCTGAATGGAGAATCTGATAAAACGGCACTGCGTTTCAGTTTTCAACTTGCCGATGATTTTGCTGGAAAAAGGCCTGATTCCCAGTTCATCACCCACCGTAAGCGGAATCCCTTCGAAGCTTGCTTTACCTGAGTCCAGAATATACCAGTAATCATCGTCAATCGTTCTTTCCTGTCGGGCGGCTATTAATTCCACTTCACACAGCGCTGAAACTTTTTCCAGCACCGTGGAAATAAGCTCGGAAAACTGAGGCAGTGTTTTCAACTCAGTGCGCATTTCCCCGCGCTTGAGTAATTTGTCGCGAAAGCCTTCGCGCACCACAAAGTCATTAAAATTTTCTTCTGAAAATACCATGACCGTCACAGGTGAACTTGCTACGACACTGGCATTGCGCTTCAGGGTGCCAGTGACGATAGCCATCTCACCAATTATTTCACCGGCCTGCAGACTGGCAACAGTCTGGAATTCAGCCCCATCAAACATTACTACATCCCAATAGCCGGTAAGAATCAGATACACATAGCCTCGAGTACGCTCTTCCTGTACCAGGATGACATCACCCTTGTTATAGCGTCTTACCTGATCCTCAGCCAGGATGGAGCGTGCCCAGCGATCTGAAAAAGGTTCACCCAGCCAATTGGATAAATATTGATTCATTAACGATGTATAAATTGAATCATCACCATCAACGACAATATAGCGCTTGCCGGAACTGGCCAGTGAAAAGGTGGTAGTGAACTGATGGGCAAGGTGTTCTACATGTACAAAGACCACTCTATCCGAATCAGAATTCAATGCGTCTACAGGGTCACCATGTATTGCCCCGGCCCCGCCATCAGCAACCAATAAGTCGAAACGGTCGGTGAAAATATTGCTGAGATGCTCATAGGTGTCATGACTGACGATGCCCAGTTTTTGCATTTCCCTGATGGATTCCATGCCATGGTTGTCACCTATCAGGCAAATATCCCGTTTAGAGCCCTTATGCTGAACTGAGAAAGTTGCGCCGACTGTAGGAATGCTATGACAGTTAGATGCGGCTTTATATCCATATCAAAATATTTATGTGTTTGACCTGGCACCACTTCTATCAGGTGAAAGTACTCGCGCACCACTTCAGCTTTCCAGTTCAGATTACAACTGAGCTTTTCAATGGCCATTTCAAATATTTCCCGCGTGGTAATAACCTCAACTTTGTGAGGCATAAGAATAAGCGGAAACATGGCGCAGTGATCAACATGCAGATGGGTCAGAAATACTGCAGATACAGAGTTTTTCGAGATTCCTCTGGCATAGAGATGCTTGTCCAGATAAGGCAGGGAATCAATCAGGATATAGCTGCCGTTATAACAGAGCGCCAAACCGGTACAGGGCTCATTGGCGGTAAAGCCTGAAGCACTGCCGAGAATTTCCAGGCCAAGTTTGACCAGATCCCGGGGAATGAAATCAGATTGCATCTGATAAGGCGGAAAAATATGTTCGTCTTCATTCAGGTCCACCTCAAGGGAATCCTCGCTGAATGAAACCGTATATTTGTCATGCCCGGTATGAAGAATGGTAAATGAACCGGCTTCGGCCTGTTCATTGATGAAGGGAATAACATTGAAAAAACTTTCGACTTCCCGCACCTGGCCTCTCTCATCTTTCAAAGCAAGATAGTGGGCGGCTTCTAGCCATTCTCTCTGGACGCGTTTCGGTGTCCCCCAACTTTCGAGTTCGGCCTCTGTCGGCCCCAGTAAAGTCAGTCTCAATAAACGAAAGACTCTTGAGATATCTTCTGCACATCCCACCAGGTTAATCTTCTTGCCATCGAACAGCCCATTGCTCATAAAGAGGAAGTAATAGAGAGGAAATTCGAGATTATTGAGCAGGGATCCGTCCTTTTCCTTACTGTCGGTTAGCACCATGGTGTTAAGGGTAGGCACCTTGTGCAGCAGCAGGCCTTTCAGGACTTCCGGGGGCTGACCGATCAGCAGGGATTCCTCCCCATACTGGAGTACACGGCTGCCATCAGCCGGTTTTGAAACCTTCAGACTTTCCATGATCTAACCTGTTTCCCGGTTCTTAATTCTTGTGATATTCCCTTACAGCTGCCGGTGAAAGTGAGATTCAGGGTGAAGTTAACTCTCGATGGTCAGTATATAAGCAAATGATAGCATTTTGCCATACCCCGCATTATTGCTGGGTTTATAACCATATTTGAGTTTCGCAGTTGAAAATATGGGAGTTATTCCTGTCGTTTGTTTTTACCCCCTACTAATGTGAACCAGGTCTCGAATTCCGACTTTTTTCCAAAAAAAACCCGCTACCCAGACTTCTGCGTAGCGGGTTCTGTTTAGGCCAGTCTCTTACCCAGACTTTGAAGAAACCGGTTTTATGTTTTTTATCGCAAAGTCTTTATTACCAGTACTAAGTTTCAGGTGGGCAAAAATGCTTCTTTCCCCGTAAGCTGCAGGTTGCAGGTACGAGTCCGGAGAGGGTATCGCTGGCAACAACTTCATCCTCACCGCCCCCCTGACATTGCCACCGATCACTTTTATCTGTTTATTTTCAGCATCCAGCTCCACCACCACATCACAATGGGTTCTGGCACCTTCGCCCATTTGCCCTCTGCGCTGCTCAAGGTTTCTATATTCCGGGCGACTGCCTCGGCAAAGCATGTCACCAGGCAGTATCTCAGCCTCACCGATATCATAGGCTATGTAAGCTGCCTGCGGTTCCAGGCCATCACGGGCACGAATGGCCTGATCAATATAGGAATGATGAGCAATGGCGCGCTGAAACTTGTCATATTCACCCAGTCCGCTTTCACACATTACCCAGGAAATAAATGCTGCCGACCAGAAGTCACGCCAGCGCGCCGTAATGCCCTGCTCGCGCCAGCGCTGGTTTTGCCGCTCCAGTAACCAGCTGCTGTCGGGTGCGGCCGCCCAGTAACCGGCAATATCATCGGAAACACGTCTGGCCTCTTCTTCCGACATCCAGTTGGTGCGCCACCAGCGACGACTGCGACCGGCATTGGCATCAAGCTCTTCCTGACGGGTCATGTCGAGCACGCTGGCACCAAACCAGGTCCACTCCTGGCTGGCAATATCTACAATACGCTGCCTGACTTGTGAAGCCGGCAACGAACGGCAACTGCGGTCACTGATACGCATTTCGCCGGGACTGCCCATGACACGTGCCGAGGGTGGCAACACATCCAGCATTTCCCGCGGTAGTCGCTCTGCAGGAATATGATGCTGTGCCTGGGGTGATATTGGCAACAACAACAGCAGCAGAAAAGATATGGAAAATTTATTTATCATGAAGACAATCTTGCATAAATCCTTATTAATATTTTGTCTGGCCATGCCCAGTAAGAGTAAACACTGCAACTGAAAATTCCAAGCGCCCGTTAAATAACTGCGATCCAGCGCTCTATCCCTTTCAAGATCATATCCACTGCGAAAGAGCCGGTAAACAGCGCAGTGATTCGCCCGGCAATTTCCACGTAGCGTTCCACGTATCTCTCTTTACGTGTCTGCACGAAATCATGGATCTTTTTAAACAGGATTATCGAGCCCAACGCACAAACCAGACCCACCGCTATGGCAAGGCTCGACATGATCAGACCAAGCTGGGTGCCGGCAATCACACTAGCACTGATAGTACCCGGGCCAACAATAAAAGGCATGGCGATAGCACCAGCGATTTCAGTGGAATGAGGGTTAACGGAAGAAATTGGCGGCCCGATTCCCAGAATCAGCCTTATACCAATGATAAGGAAGGTAATTCCGCCGAATATCATAAAGGCTAGGAAACGTATCTGTAGCACATCGTCAAAAATTACTTCGCCAAGCCAGGCGAAAAGAAAAAATACACAGAAACTGATCAAACCGGCCCGCGCCATGATGCGCGCAAACTGGCCAAAGGGGACTTCCTTTATCAGCGTGAGCAGGTAAACACTCATGATGAAAGGGTTTAGCAGAACAAAAATCAGTAAAAACGATTGGGAAAAAATTTCCATAACAAGTAATTATCTTTCCCAATCAGTAATCAGAATGGCTATTTCAAACTTCAGAAATAATGCCGGTGGCGTTAGCCCATTGATCCACTTCGATACCGAGTTTATCCAGCATGGTCAGATGCAGGTTGGCTATTGGTGTACGCTCTGGCAGATCAACATGTTGCCCCCCGAGCTTCATGGTCCCCGCACCACCGCCTACCAGGATGTTGGGGACCGGATAATTATTATGCATATCGCTGTTGCTCATATTGGAGCCATACATAAACAGCGAGTTATCCAGCAATGAGCCTTCACCATCAGGGGTATTCGCCAGCTTATCCAGGAAGGCACTGAATTTCTCAACGTGCCAGGTCTGAATCCGCACCAATCGGCGCAGGCGCTCCAGATCGTTGGCATGATGTGACAGCGGATGAAAGGCATCCGGTACACCGATGTGGTTATAGGTACGATTGGTACCTTCTGACACCATAATATAGGAAGCAACACGCGTCAGGTTGGCCTGGTAAGCCAGCGCAATCAAATCAAACAACAGTTTTACCTGCTCATCAAATCGGTCCAGTTCACCCACCGGCGCCTGGGGAATATCAAAGCCGGACAGATCCTGTCCTGCCGCCATATTTACGCGGCGCTCAATTTCACGCACGGTATCAAGGTAGCCATCCAGCAACAGCTTATCACTGGGGCCAAGGGTTTTCTGCAGCGCATTGGTGCGCTCGGCGATCAGATCAAGAATACTGGCTTTCTGTCGAATGATCGCATCACGTTCCTGGGAATTATCCCCTTCGCCAAACAGTTGCAGGAAAATCTTGCGTGGATTGAATTCCATCGGCAAAGGCGAGTTGGCGTTTCTGAAGGAAAGTGTGGAGGAGTAGTAACAGCCCCCGGTCCCGCCTCCGCAAGCCGCCACCTGAACCGTGGTTTCAGCCGCCACTTCGAGCGATGGTAGCGCGGTATCCTGGCCAATGTGCTGGGCAATCACCTGATCCAGCGTAGTGGACATACTGGCCCCGGCAGCAGCACTGTCCGGTCGCACGCCACTGAGCCAGGTCGCTGGAACGATGGTGTGCACAGAGCCGGCACTGGCGGCGTTTTCCAGATTACCAAAAGAGTTTACGTATTGCTTATGGGGTTCAAGTGAGGCCAGTATTTTGCTGAGCTCAAAATTATCTCCGGCACCACGGGGTGTCCAGCTATCGAGTTCCGGGCCATGGGCAGTGTTATGCATGATCGCGCCATGGGGAATGTAAAAGAAACCGGTACGAATCTTCCCGGCGGCAGCTGTCTGGGCCAGCGCCGTACTTGCCGGAACCATGGCGTCCAGAAAGGGCAGCGCCAGTGATACACCCGCGCCTCTGAGAACCGCACGTCGACTCAGGTGTTTTTTGGTAAGAAACATGTCGTTGACTCCACTATATTTGGACCTTCTTTCCCACTACCTTCCCCACTTGCCCTATTATCAAGAAGCTCTTGATTTATGCCAAGGCATGAGGTCACTCCCGCTTCCTATTATATAGCCTAATGATTCTTATATAGACCCCGGGCAGTGCAATATCCAGCATTTCATTGAGGAAGTATTGTGAAATTTGGCACCAGGCCGAAAGTCAGCGGACAGTTGCCTTTATAATCTGCCTGTATTGTAGCTGAAATAAAGAAAGGCCGGTCAGGCGCAGAGGAGAAGAAACTGCCTTAATCCGCGGTCTCTCTCGCTTACGTATAACTTTCACTGCCAGCTCTATATAATGCGACATCCATGAAAATCGACAAAGTATCTGAATTTACCACACAGCGACATAATTACATGAGTAACAAAGAAAGTATGTTTGGCTCCGCAATCAGTTCAAAACACGCACAGGGCTATAGCCCAGCATGTTCCCTTAAAGCACTGGCCAGTCTGTTTGTGCCTTTCATCTGTCTGGCATTTTCTTTTCAATCTGCCAACGCCCAGGATTCCGCCCAGGACCTTATCCAAACCTATTGTGTCGACTGTCATAATCTTGAAGATTATTCCGGTGGCATTGCTTTCGACCTGATGGACATGAATCAACTCACCCAGGATCATGAAACCTGGGAAATGGCAATCAACAAGCTGCGTGGTCGCCTGATGCCACCCACCGGAGCAATGCAACCCAGCCAGGTTGAAGTTGACACCCTGGTCAGCTCACTGGAAACCTCTATCGACTCCAGTCTGGAAGAAATGCATATCGGCCATGTGCCGGTTCAGCGTCTTAACCGAACCGAATTCGCGACAATCGTGGAAGACCTGCTGGCAGTGGAAGTTGACCCTGCCCAGTTACTGCCCAGTGAAATTGAAGTGGAAGGTTTCGATAATATTGCCAACGCGCTGGGCTCATCCCCTTCTTTTCTGGAACAATATATCGCGGCTACACGCCTGGTCGCCACCGAAGCGGTAGGCGCCCCGGTACCCAAATTTGCCAACGTGTTTCATCCACTGCCCGATCGTGGTTTTGGCAGCAATGTCTCCCGTGACCACATTGATGGCTTTCCTCTGGGCACCCGTGGCGGCATGCGCTTCACTCACTTCTTTCCCTCGGACGGTGAATATCGCTTCAGTATTCTTGATATTGATGCCGGCCTCTATCCCCGCGGTATGGAAACTGCTGCCACCATGGTTATCCTGGTTGATGGCAAGGAAGTAAACCGTATCGATATTGGTGGCCCGGAAGACCTGGCTATAGCAACCCGCGACGGCGTTGTTGGCGGTGATGTCATCCTGGCAAAACTGGCAGGGCTTTCCGCGGATGTCGAAGTAGGCACCCATGAAGTGATCGTTACCTTTATTGAGCGCTCCTGGGGCGCCAGCAACAATGCTACCGGTAATGGCAGAGTATCCGGTATGCCCAGAATCGGTCTCGGCGTCGAAGTTGAAGGGCCGTTTAACCCTACCGGCCTTTCCCTCAGCGAAAGTCGGGAAAGAATTTTCACCTGCCAGCCCTCGGAATTGGCAGAAGAACGTCCCTGTGCAGAAAACATTGCACGAAATCTGGCCACCAAAGCTTTCCGTCGTCCGGTGACCGATGAAGACCTGGAATGGTTGATGCCGTTCTATGAAGTCGGGAGTGCTGAAGCCGGCGGTTTCGATGCAGGCGTAATTGAACTGGTAACGGCCATACTCTCAAGCCCTGATTTCCTCTTTCGCTCATTAAAAATTACCTCAAACGAGCCCAGAGTACTTAATGATGTGGAGCTGGCATCGCGCCTGTCTTTCTTCATGTGGAGCCAGGGCCCCGATGAAGAATTGATTGCACTGGCCTCCGAAAGCAAGCTTTCCGATCCTGAAGTCATGGCGGCTCAGGTTCTGCGTATGCTGGCAGATCCGCGCGCCAATTCATTGATCGAAAATTTTGCTCTGGCCTGGCTTAACCTTGATGAACTGGATGCAGTCCAGCCTACCGAGCGGGGTTTTAATGATGCCATGCGCACCAACTTCGAGAGAGAAATCCGTCTATTTCTGGCCAGCGTGCTACTGGAGAACCGCAGCGTGCATGAATTGCTCACCGCTGACTGGACCTACCTTAATGACTCACTGGCTCGTCACTACGGTATTGAAGGCGTCCTTGGCAGCCAGTTCCGTCGCGTCACCCTTGAGGATGACAAGCGCTGGGGCTTGCTCGGCAAAGGGGCCACCCTGCTAAGAACCTCTTACGGCGATCGCACCTCGCCGGTGTTGCGCGGTGCCTGGGTCCTGGATCGCATCCTCGGAACACCGCCGGCACCACCGCCTCCGAACGTGGAAGTGGACCTTTCGATCCGCGAAGGTGAAGCCCCTACTACTGTTCGTGCCAGACTGGAAGTACACCGCGAGAACCCAACCTGTCAGGCCTGTCATGGCGCCATCGATCCGCCCGGACTGGCATTGGAGAATTTTGACCTTACCGGACGCTGGCGCGATGTTGACCGTCAGGCCAATGCTGTCATTGATGCCTCTACCATTCTCAATAGCGGCATAGAAATTAATGGCCCGAGCGAACTGCGCGAGCATCTGTTAAGCAGGGAAGATCAGCTGCCTGCTACCATCACCAAACGTCTGATGATGTATGCCATGAATCGTGAAATTGAATATTTTGATATGCCGCTGGTGCGAGAAATTGTACGTGAATCAGCTGAACAGAATTACACCTTTGCCTCTATTATTACCGGCATCGTCAACAGTCCTGCTTTCCGAATGCAGGGTCCGGAAGAAAACCACGACGAGTCGGCTGTAGCACTCGCAACAAACGAATCAGGGAGATAAACAATGGCTCATTTTCTCACCAAGAAACATCTGTCCCGACGTACACTTCTGCGCAGCGGTGCAGTAGGCCTGGGACTGCCCTTTCTGGACGCCATGGTACCGGCAGGGACGGCGCTGGCTCAGGTTGATGCCATGCCCAAAAAACGTGCCGGATTTTTCTACCTGCCCCATGGCACCATTATGAACAATACGCCTTTAGGTAAAGAGGTTGATAAATGGACCTGCACGGGTTCCGGTGACAACTTTCAGCTTGGCAGTATTCTTGAGCCACTCGATCCGCTAAAACAGTACCTCACCACATTCGAAAATATTGAAAACACTGCTGCCGGTGGCTCAGTGCATACGCTCAATCCAGCGACCTGGCTTTCCTGTGTGCGGCCTGGCACTGGCTCCACTCCGGAACTTGCGACCACACTGGACCAGGTCATTGCCCAGCAGCTGGGTCAGGAAACCGCGCTGCCTTCCATGGAACTGGCGACAGAGACCACTATTCAGGTGGCTGCCGGCAACGGTGGCTTTTATGCGGTGACCACGTCTTTCTCTGCTCCCAACAAACCGTTGCCCATGGAATTTAATCCGCGCAAGGTTTTCATACAGTTGATGGGACCCTATGACACCCAGGAAGAGCGAGAAATGATCCTGCGAAAAAACAGCAGCATCCTCGACATGATTGCCGATCGCACCCGGGCACTGCAGAAAGACCTTGGTACCGGTGACCGCGCCTTGTTATCTGATTATCTCGACACCGTTCGCGAAATAGAACGCCGCGTTCAGCTGGCTGGTGAACAGGACCTGTCAGGCATTGATGTGCCGACCGCTCCGGTAGGTGAGTTCGAGAACTTTGATGACCAGATCACCATGATGTTTGATCTGATTGCCCTGGCGTATCAGGCAGACCTGACCAGAATCTCCACCCTGGTGATGGCTGCAGAAGGCACCGACCGCACCTATCCACAGGTGAATGTCGCCGGTGGTTTCCACCCTACCAGCCACCACACCAATAATCCCGAACGTATTGCCGAGCTGATTCGCATTCAAAGTTACCACATGAAGCATTTTGCACGCTTCGTTCAGAAACTCGCCGATACCCCTGACGGCGATGGCAGCATACTGGACCATTCCCTGTTCCTGTATGGCTCCAATATGGGCAACAGTAATCAGCATGACAATTATCCGCTACCGGCAATTCTTATGGGCGGTGCCAGCGGCGCTGTCAGAGGTGGCAAGAACATTATCCTGCCTGAGCGTACCCCGCTAGCCAATGTGCACCTGACGATTCTCGAAAGACTGGGCATCCCTCAGGAAAGTTTTGGCAACAGCACCGGAACCATCGCCGAAGTTTAAAAGATATCCAAAGAAGTATAAGAACAGAAATAATGAGCAGGCTGTTTATGAAGAAGAACGAGCGTAGAACCATTCTGAAGGCTGGTTTACATGGCCTGGTCACCGTGCCTGTGCTTGGTGGACTTGCCAGTTGCTCTGATGACCAGCAAGCCGGGGAACAGCCAGCTCCACAAATTATTGCAGCGCCAACCCGCTTGCCAAGCGAAGCTCTTAGCGATTCAGTCACGCTGCTCAGTGGCGCACCGGGCAATGTCCTTGCCCTGACCACTGACGATGGCCTGATGCTTATCGATAGTGGCTCGGCAGCACTGGCACCCTCTGTGCAACTCAGTCTTGACGCTCAACATGTGAGCACCCTGTTCAATACCCACTATCATCCGGATCAAACTGGCGGTAACGCACTCTTTGGTGAAGCCGGTGCGGCGATTCATTCCCATGAAATTACGCGTCAATGGCTGTCTTCTGATTATTACATTCCAGCAGAAGATCGCTGGGTAAACGCCCTTCCTGGCGTGGCACGCCCTACTCATACTTTCAGAGATAAAGGCGAGATGACGGCAGGATCGGAAACCATCGAATACGGTTATCTGCTGGAAGCCCACACTCGCGGCGATGCCTATGTATTCCTGCGTGATGCCAATATTCTGGCAGTAGGTGATGTGGCTTCTCCATTACGGGATCCTGAGCTCGACTGGTATGCCGGCGCCTGGCTCGGCGGACGTGCGGATGCCATGGATGACATTCTGGAACTGGCAAATGCCGACACACTTATCGTCCCGGCCTATGGCGAAGTCATGACTATGGCCGAGTTTCAGGCCGAGCGCGACATGATGTGGCATTTATGGGAACGCTGTTCGACCCTGGTCAGTAATGGTCGCAGCGCGCAGGATATGCTGGAAGACGGTGTGATGGATGAGATTGATCGTGAATTTGATGATCCCTATCGTTTCCTTTACGACGTAGCCAAGGGGCTATGGGCGCACTATACAAATTTCGGTGGCAAAACTGTTTGAGCTCGGCTCTACTTTTATAAGGTTTCTGGAAATGAAAAAACTTTTAATAAACTTGATCGGACCCTGTGCAGTGAGTCTGCTGACCTTGTTGTCATCTGCCACTTTTGCACAGGACAGCCTTATTGACCTTATTCGTGACGGCCAGCGCGACGCTGCTCTGTCCGCAATCTCCGCGCCAGATACCGACATCAATGCAAGCACCGAAGATGGCGCTACTGCGCTGCATTGGGCTACCTATTCTGTAGATCATGAACTGGTAGTAGCTCTGCTTGATGCCGGCGCTGTGGCTGATACCACCAATCTATATGGCTCAACGCCATTAACCGAGGCGATTAAACTGGGAGATGTTGCGCTGGTAAAATTACTGCTGGATGCCGGTGCTGACCCCGATTCACCCAACCAGGACAACCAGACCGCACTAATGCTGGCATCCTATATTGGCTCACTGGAAATAGCAGAAATGCTGATTGCCAAAGGCGCTGATGTCAATGCGGTGGAAACCTTCCGCGGCCAAACGGCGTTGATGTGGGCGTCTGCTGAGAATAATCCTGATGTTGCCCAGTTGCTCCTTGAAAATGGTGCCGACGTACACGTGAAAGCGGTCCATGATGACTGGCCACGACAGATGACATCCGAACCTCGTGCCCAGTTCCGCCCTACCGGTGGGCTGACCGCACTGCTCTATGCAGCGCGCTCGGGTTGCTACCGTTGTACAACAGGCATCGTTGAGGCAGGAGCAGATATCGATCAGCCCAATCCGGATGGGGTAACACCGCTAATCAATGCACTGGATAACAAGAGCTT
>Ga0255769_10000891_pt1 | contig 35490 bp, 40 predicted proteins | sample 041ome_9_FD_179637 | JGI IMG/M metagenome (GOLD analysis project Ga0255769, IMG submission 179637) | Coastal salt marsh microbial communities from the Groves Creek Marsh, Skidaway Island, Georgia - 041413US metaG (version 2) | ecosystem: Environmental > Aquatic > Marine > Intertidal zone > Salt...
TCATTCGATAGTTTTTTATTAAAACTTGATGGCACTGCTAACAAAGAAAGGCTTGGTGCTAATACAATATTAGCTTTAAGTATAGCTTTTGCTAATGCACAAGCTAATCAGAGGAATATGCCATTATATCAATCACTAACAACTGATTCATCATATATGCTTCCAACGCCAATGATGAATATTATAAATGGTGGAGCTCATGCAAACAATAAGCTAGATTTTCAAGAATTTATGATATTACCAGTTGGATTTGATAAGGTCTCTGAATCTATTCGAGCTGGTGCTGAAATATTTCACACTTTAAAAAGTTTATTAAATAAACTAAATATGTCCACATCTGTAGGTGACGAAGGAGGTTTTGCGCCTAATATAAATAGTAATTCAGAAGCAATAGATATAATTATTGAATCAATATCTAAAGCTGGATATAAAGCAGGTGAAAATGTTTATCTTGCTTTAGATGTAGCTAGTAGTGAATTTTATAAAAATAATATTTATACACTAGAATCAGAAAATCTTAACCTGAGTACAGATGAATTTGTTGATTATTTAGTATCCTTAAGAAAAAATTATCCTATTATTTCAATTGAAGATGGCTTATCAGAAGACGACTGGCAAGGTTGGTCTAGGTTGACCGACAAGCTAGGCCATAATACGCAATTAGTGGGCGATGATCTTTTTGTTACAAATCCTAAAATTTTCCAAAAAGGAATTGATAAGAAAATAGCTAATGCTATTCTCATAAAATTGAATCAAATTGGAACTATAACTGAGACACTTGCTGCAATAAATCTAGCTAAAGAAAATAATTATAACTATATAATATCACACAGATCTGGCGAGACTGAAGATGTTACTATAGCAGATTTATCTGTTGCTACATCATCTGGTCTGATTAAAACAGGATCTATGTCAAGATCCGATAGAGTAGCCAAGTACAATCAATTAATTCGAATAGAAGAGCAGCTTTCTTCACAAGTAGAAAATAATAAACTTGATCAATATCTCACTTAAATGAAAAAAATATTATTTGTTCTTGGTGTTTTGGTATTTCTTAATTTTCAATATTCATTATTTTTTAAAAATAATAATGTTTCTGATTTTATTTATTTGAAAGATCAAAATTCTCAGCTTTTATCTAAAATCTCTAACATAATATATAAAAATAATATCCTAAAAAAAGACATTCAAGAGTTGTCCTCATCAACACACGCTCTCGAAAACTTTGCAAGATATAATCTAGGTTTAGTTAAAAAAGATGAAATATTTATTCAAGTCATACAAAAATGAATCACAATATATCTGTAGTATTATTAGGTGCAGGCTCGAGTAAAAGATTTAAATCTAATCAATTAAAGCAAAATATTATTATTAAAAATAAATCTTTATTAGATCATTCTAGACATTTCTTTGCTAAGAATTTTAATTGTTCAAAGATATATATTGTTGTTAATAATAATGTGAACATTAAGAAAATTCGTAAAAATGAAAACTTAATATTAGGTTCATCGACTCGTATAAACTCCTTAAGAGAAGCCATGAAATTTATTTTTGATAATAATCTTCAAACTAAGTTTACTCTAATTCACGATATTGCAAGACCTGTGATTAATATTACTGATATTAAAAAACTAATTAATTCTCTAAAAAAGCCTGGTATAGATGGTTCTACATTAGGCTATCCAATTACCAATGCACTTAAGGAAGTCGATAAGACATATGTTAATTATAATCTTTATAGAAATAACCTATGGGCATCTTTTACACCACAAATCTTTAAAACTAATATACTCTATGAATCGCTAATTAATACTAATAAGAGTAGTATTAATATTGATGATGATATTGAACTTTTAATGATGAACAATTTCAAATGTACAATAATTAAATCAAGTCCAGATAATATTAAAGCTACTTATATAGATGATATAAAAGTACTTGAGAAACTTCTATGAGTAATACACGCATTGGATTTGGTTATGATATGCACAAGTTAATTAATGGAAACTCTATTCTGCTTGCTGGCGTAGAAATAGCATCTAAATATTCTGTTGAAGCTCATTCAGATGGAGATATCGTTCTCCACTCATTATCCGATGCAATTTATGGTTCAATTGCTGAGGGTGATATAGGAATACATTTTCCATCAAATTCAAAAAACATAAACATAAACAGTAAAGATATTTTGAATCATGCTTATAGCCTTCTCAGAAAAAGAAATTATAAGATCAATAACATTGACATAACTATAGTTATAGAGAGTCCGCGTCTGCAACCCAAAATAATTAAAATGAGAGAATCATTATCAAAGCTCATGGATATAAGCGTTGATCAAATTAGTATAAAATCATCAACTTCTCAAAAGATAGGTCTTGTTGGTGAACATAAAGCGGCTATATGTTATTCAACCATAATGATATCTAATGGCTAATATTCCAGGACCACTTATTATTAATTTAGATTCTACTCATCTTCTCAAAGATGAAGAATCTTTGTTAAAGAGTCAATTAATAGGTGGAGTAATACTTTTCGAACACAACTATTCTAATGTTGATCAAATAAAATTATTAATTCAGGATATAAAAAAAATTAATGATAAATTAAAAATATTTATCGATCATGAAGGCGGTAGGGTGCAGAGATTTAAAACTGGTCTAACCAACCTGCCATCATTTGAGTTTATAGGGAATATATATAGTTCTAATAAAAATATCGGTAAAGAATTATCTTATTATGTAGGTTATGTAGCTGGTTATGAACTTAAATCTTTAGGTATAGATATAAACTTTTCACCTGTAGTAGATTTAAGAATAAATAGTGATGTAATGAAAGGTCGTACATTGGCTTATGACAGTAATGATGTCATTGAATTAGTCAAACCGTATTTGCATGGAATTATTGAAAACGGTATTGTTCCTACACTAAAGCATTTTCCTGGACATGGATGCGTAAGCGGAGACACTCATTTAGATATGTCTAAATCTGATTTTAAAATTTCTGAGATAAAAAATCATATAAATCCTTTTCAAAAAATACATAAAGAATTTGATATACCTATCATGACAAGTCATATTCAATTTAGCAGTATTTCTGATAATCCGGTTACAACATCATCAACTTGGCTTAAAAGCATCACGGCTGATATATTTGATAAAGATCCTTTTTACATAAGTGATGATTTAGAAATGAAGGGTATTAGCAATCGCTATCCAGATTTGTCAAAGGCAAAAATCTTAGAAAAGTCTCTATCGAATGGATGTTCAATGGCAATTGTAACTACTATGCAAGATCAAATGATTATTAATAACAAGAAAAGTTTTCAGTTCTACAGGGACGAATATATTAGTATGATTGACTCTATGAATTACAAAACTGATATAAACTTACAATGTCTAACTGATTTATCATATAATAAAGGCAATATGAGTGTTTACAAAAAAGCTAGAGACTTTATCAATGGGTGCATCAATTAATAATGAACATATTCATTGATTCTCCATATTCCCACCTAATTATTATAAGCCTCATTGCTATATTTATTTTTATCATTAAAAATAAAGTCTTAAGTATTATTCTAAAATTATCAGAAAAAACTAATACCGTTTATGACGAATTAGTGTTGTTCTCAATTAAGACACCATCATCATATTTAATTATTATTGGTTACACTTTTATAGTATTGGATTACTTTATAAAAATTACTGATTTAGATTTGGCATTTAGCTTACCTTCTGCTTTATTTATATTGATTGCCGTACTCATTTCATGGTCAATAATAAGGGCATTAAATTATTATTTAGTACTAAAACCTTTCATCAAGAATCTCTCAAGCGAGGACGATTCTACATTAATTACTGAAACTTATGAAATAGTGATAAGAATATTTAAGATAATAGTAATTGTTATTACATTATTAATTATTATGCAAGAAATCGGTTTAAGCATATCCGGATTACTTGCATTTGGAGGAGTAGGCGGGCTAATTGTTGGTCTTGCAGCTAAAGATTTATTATCTAACTTTTTTGGTGGAATGATGATCTTTTTTGATAGGCCTTTTAGAGTGGGTGAATTTATCAAATCACCTGATAGAAACATTGAAGGAATAGTAGAAAAAATAGGATGGCGGCTAACAGTTGTCAGAACATTCTCAAAAAATGTCTTGTATATACCCAATACTGCCTTTTCTAGTATAATCGTTGAGAATGCTACTCGCATGTCTAATAGAAGAATCAATGAAACTATTGGTATAAGGTATGATGATTTATCTAAGATACCTAATATAATATCTGATGTAAAAAGTCTTTTAGATCAGAATATCGACATTGATCAGTCACAACAATCCAAAGTATACTTTAAAAGTTTTTCAGCATCATCTTGTGATTTTTTTATATATGCATTTACGATAACTAAAGATTGGGATGAATTTCTAAGAATTAAACAAGATATACTTCTTAAAGTAGCTGATATTATATCAAAACATAAAGCAGAAATAGCGTATCCAACAACATCAGTACTTCTAAAACATGAAACTAATGACTAGAAATTGATCTAATCATACTTATGATGTCACTACATATGATTGAAAATTCATGATCCTTAGTATTTAAATATTTTAGATTGCACTCATCTAATAATTTAATCTTACCTGTAAGTACATATTTATTAACCAGTTGGTTATGATCAATATGACTATTCTTATTTAATGAAATAAGAGTATTATCACGATTTATTTTTATTTTTACTGCATTAATTCTGTTTGCAAAAATTCTTACTCGAGTTAAATTCATTAAATTATCTAAGTACTCAGGTATCGGGCCATAAATATCCAATAGTTTACTAGTAATCTGATTCAACTCATGTTCATTTTCAACATTTGAAATTTCACTGTAATATTCTAATCGTAAAAAAATATCTTCAATATATTCCTGTGGTATAAGAGTTGATATATAAGCATCCACTTCAACATGCTGCTTATTTGTTATTTCTTTATTATTTTTTAATTGATTTATAGCTTTAGATAACATTGATGTATACATACCATAACCAATTTCAAGTATCTGGCCACTTTGTTCTTCACCTAAGATTTCACCAGCACCTCTTATATCTAAATCATGTCCGGCAATATCTAGACCTCCAGCAAGACTATCTGTTTTAATAAAAGCGTCTACTCTTCTATGAGCCTCTTTTGTCATTTTTTTTGCATCACATAATATTAAGCCCGCATAAGCCTGTCTAGCACTTCTTCCAACGCGTCCTCTTATTTGATGGAGTTGTGATAATCCAAAGTTTTGAGCATCATTTATTATTATTGTATTAACATTTGTCATATCTAGACCGCTTTCTACAATACTTGTACATACTAGAATATCAATTTCTTCATTCATGAATCTATTCATTATATTTTCTATATCATTATTTTTTAATCTGCCATGAACCTTTTCTACTCTGTAATTACTATCTATTTCTTTTAATAAATTAATTTCATCATTCATTGATTCAATATTATTATGTATAAACAATATCTGTCCACCTCTGTTAATTTCACGATTGATATATTTATACAAATCATTTTTTGATTTATTAATTATATTAGTTTCAATATTTTTTCTACCTATAGGTGCTGTATTGATGATACTCATGTCTTTAATTTCAGATAAAGCTGCATTTAAAGTCCTAGGTATGGGAGTAGCTGTCAGAGATAGTACATCTATTTCTTCTTTTATGGTTTTGATAACTTCTTTATGTTTTACGCCAAATTTATGTTCTTCATCTATTATAAGTAGACCCAAATTATGGTATGTAATATTTTTATTTAATAAAGCATGCGTACCTATTAATATATTAATTTCTCCATTATTAATATTTTCTAAAGTATCTTTTTTATCAGCTGCAGATACTACTCTCGTTAACAAACTTATGTTTATTTTATAATTACTAAATCTTTTTTTAAATGTTTGATAATGCTGCTTTGCAAGTATTGTTGTAGGGACTAATACAATTACCTGTTTAGAGTTCGATACCGCTATGTGTGCAGCCCTAAGTATAACCTCTGTTTTTCCAAAGCCAACATCACCACAAACAACTCTATCCATTGTTTTTGATGAGCACATGTCACTAATAACTTCATTAATACAATCCAATTGATCGTCTGTTTCAATATATGGAAACATTTTACAAAACTTCTCATAACTATTAATGTTAAATTCGTATTTAAAACCCTTATTTAGCGCTCTTTTTGCTTGAACAAGAAGAAGATTTGCGGCTATATCTTCAATTTTCTTTTTAGCTCTTTGTTTAACTTTTATCCATCTATCAGTTCCTAGCGTAGCTAATTTAGTATTTATAGTAACATTACCAATATATTTTTGAATTAATGAAATAGATGTGATTGGGATATAAAGGTTGTTGTTGTCTGCATATTCAATTTTTATTAATTCTACAGTCTTATTCTCAATATCCATTGTTATAAGTCCCTTGTACCTTCCAATTCCATGTTCTTGATGTACTATTAACTCATTGATTTTTAAGTCAGTAAGCTTGTCGATAATGATAGATTTTATTGTCTTATTCTTATTAATTCTGGTTTTTATAAGACCAAACAAATCATTTGAACTTAAATATATTTGTTTTGAACTGTTATCTATAAAGCCTTGGCTAATATCAGATCTAATTATTTGTATTTTTTTCTCAGTATTTTCTATATTTTCACCTTCTATATAATCTATTTCTTTTGAAATTAAATAGTTTGTTATAGTTTTAAAGTTATCATCTCTTTTAATAAATAAAATAAAATTATATGAAGACGTATTTAGTAGATTTTCAAAATTAGTAAATGGATTTTTATAGTTATAGTTAATATTTACGGGAGGTAGCGGAGTGTATGCAGACTTAATACTGTTTTTCCCATCAACATTATCTGAAGCTAGATAAAAATAATTATTACTTACAATTTTTTCAATAGTAGGGATATTTATTAACAAATCTTTTGGCTTCAAGATGTATCTTAATTTAGATTCAATATTATAAATATTCTTCATGGTGTCATTTTGATGATTAAATTCATCAATAATATCTTTCTCTATAAAACATGCAAAACTATTCTTTATTAATGATAGGAAAGAAAAAGTTTCTTGATAAAATGATGGTATTAAGTTTTGAATACTACTATTGTCATAATGATTTATAATATTTTCATATTCTAAATCATCTTTATATTCATCATTAAATGAATTTGATATATACTTTTTATAATTTTCTATATTTTCACTCGTCAAATGATATAAGCCCGTAGTACCAATGTAAGTACTTTCTACATCATTTTCAGTTAGTTGTGTAATTAGGTTAAACTCTTTTAATGTCTCAATTACATCACCGTAAAAATTAAGTCTAATTGGTCGATCATTTACTACTGAAAAGAAATCTATAATAGATCCTGCTTGTCTATATTGTCCAGATTCTTCAATTTTGCTTACTTTAGTGTAATTATATTTTTTTAATGTAGCTAATATATCTTCATACTTTGTTTTTTTATGTATTAATGACCATGAACTATGAGTATTCTTGATATCAGGTATCTTATTAAAAATAGATTTATATGTTGTTAAAATAATTTTTTTTGTCTGTTTTTTTTGATCAAGATCAATTAAACAATTTAATCTATTTTTAATAATTTCTTGATTTACTGGTGAAGTTTCATAATATTCATTTTCATGGCTTGGAAATTTTAATATCTTTTTATCTTTGAATATACAGTTTAACTCATACGCTATATTATCTAATTGGTGATTATTATCTAAGATTACTACCACATATTGATATTCAGCGCATAGTTTATCAATCTCAAGTAAATAAGATGATCCTGTGATATTTTTTATTATATTTACACCCTTAGATAATAAAGCCATAAGAATATACTCAAAAAAAAGCAGCACATATAATGTGCTGCTTAAAATATTATGTTAATTTTTTTATTTTACAGTATTAAAACCAAGGTTTTCCCAATTTTGCATTCCGCCACGATACCATTTAATTTTGTCTGCCGGATAACCATATTTTAATAAACTTTTGATATTGTTTGGTGATTGACCACACCACATACCATTGCAAAACATTACTAGAGTTTTAGCGCTATCAAAATAAAATAAACCGTTTTGTTCCTTAGCTCCAAATTTAGTTGTCATAACTTCTGCAATTGACAGTGGATCAGCACCTTTTCTTTCACTCAAAAGAGTCCAAGGTAAATTTACTGCACCGGGAATTGTTCCTTTTGCAACCCAGTCAGGCGTTCTTGAGTCAATAATCATGATTTCAGATCCATCTGGCATTTTTTCACCTTTAGACATCATTACAGCATAGTGTATGATTTCCTGTTCACCGATTGTTTCTATTCCAGGTCTTAGTTGCATTGGTTGAATGCAAAACGGTGGACATGGTCTAGATGTTTTAGCAAAAGCAGGATTTACAGTCGCATTATTATCTTGATTTCTCATAATCTTGTGTTCACCAACTGAAACTGATAAACCTAGTTCTAATGAATTTGGTCCATCTGCTTTAGATATAGCTACTGGTTTACCTGCTATGGCAGTAAACGAGACTAAGACTAAAGAGAATACAGCAACTGATAAAAAATTATTTATTTTTAACATATCTCCTCCCAATTAATTATTCGCAATCCGGTTCTTCATCAGCAGGTTTTTTTTCACCATCATCAGCAGAAAATATTATTTTTACTTCCGAGATAGTTTCACTGTATGTTGGTTGAGAAACTGACATAACCGCGAAAGCTAGTATCAGTATTATCAAATTTATCCTCATATTTTCCCTCCATGATTAAAAGAACTAATTGTTCTGTCAGATATTATAATATCTAACTAGATATTTTGACATGTTTTTATTCGTTCATATTGACCCTTTTAGGTCATATTAGTGAAATTCCACATTTTTTTTGCTGAAATGGCATCTTTTTTAAATATTGTATGCTTTATTACACTTTCTTTCTTAGCACTCTTTTTTTGACTAGTACCATGCGGATTTGTTACAAAACTCATACCCCAAAAGATAATTTGTTTGTCGTTTTGTTTTTCCACACCTATGCGATTCACGATAGCAATGGGTGTATTTATCATTAAACTATTAGCTTCGATAACGTTAATCCATTTCTTTTTTTCATTTGCAATCAGGATTTCAGTATTTTTATATCTACATGTTCCAATAGCTGTGGGACAGATTATACAGTCAACATTTTTCTTTTTAAGTTTTTGATAAGCATCTGAATGCCATTGATCCCAGCAAATTAATATTCCAACCCTAAAGTCATCGATAGAGAAAAATTCATAATCGTTTGTTGGGCCATCAAAATAATATTTCTCCTCATAACATATCTCTGAAGGAATATTTTTTTTTCTATATTTTTTTATTATTTTCCCATATGTATTAATTATGACTGCCGTATTGTAATATTTATCTCTAGACTTCTCAAAAATCGTTACACATAGATAAATTTTATACTTATTACAAATATCTTTTAATGATTTAATTATTTTTGAATTTATAGAGATAGCATTTTTAAACTTATTCACATCTTTAGTGATACAAAAATAATCTTGAAGTGATAATTCAGGACAAACAACACATGAGTATTTTTTTATCGCGTATTTATTCAGTAAATAGTCTATGTGTTCAATATTCTTACTTTGATCTGAAACAGGTTTATACTGTAATATAACCAAATCTAAATATTTGCGCTTAAACAATGTAGCCCTCCATTTTCTATTAAAATACCTTCACAGTTAATAATATATTTTTTCTTACTTGAAGCTATCTTTTCTACCCAATTTGATAAATATGATTGATTTTTTTTTATTGATGGAAAAATAATACAGTTAGATGTGATAACGAAATTTAGTTTAGAGTATGGATAATAATTATTATTATAAATAAAGGTATCTTCTTCATTGTGAAATATTGGGAAAATATTTTTAATAATCTTACTTTTTCTTTTTATTATTAACAGTTGATGCTCTAATTCCTTTGCTATATCAAAATTAATATATTGTCTATCATTTGAGGCAAAATATACTATATTCTCATCATCAATAAATCTTACAAGATTATCGATATGTCCATTAGTATCATCACCTTGTATATTGCCTACTTCAATTATATGAAGTTCATTAAAAGATAATTTATTTTTTATAAATAGCAATTTATCCAAAACATCCTGAGCTGAGCATTTATAATTACTTTTTTTTAAACATCTAGAATTAGAAATTGCAACACCTCTTTTGGAGAATTCTAAATTGCCACCTTCAACTACAAAGCCACTTAAATCAAATTCAGTGTTATACTGATTCAATGTATATTTGAAATAATTATCTTTCCTAAAAGGATATTTTTCTCCGTAAGCGTTATAGTCAAATTCTAACTTATATTTAGAGCCATTCTTGAGATAAATTTTAGGATAATAATCTCTTATCCATATATCATCGCAATCATATTTTATGATATTTACTTGTTGATTTAATTCATGTAAAAATGACTTCGACTCTTTAAAATCTTTTGGGACGATAAAGCTTTGCAGAATTTTATTATGAGATAAGATTTTTGATAAATTGATATATACATGTTTTATCTTTTTATAATATTCCAACTCTGTATGCATGGCGGGATATGTCATAACAATGTGATTTGACTCATAATCAGCAAATAATTTATTATCTAACATTGTCATATTTATATGAGGATTTGCTATAGTGTAGCTATGAATTTGTTTATAGCATATCGTTTTTTATTTTCTCGTTATAATTTATCATTTATTTCTATAATTTCAAAAGTATCAATTATAGGATTAATGTTAGGCGTAGGTATTTTAATAACTGTTCTATCAGTAATGAATGGTTTTGAAAAAGAACTTAGAGATAAAATATTAGGATTTACATCACACGTTAATATTTATCCGCATAATCACATAACATCTGATCAGATAATATCAATTATTAAATCTCAAGAAGAGATTGTCTCTTATTCGTTTATCAACAGAGATGAGGAATTAATTTCATCAGACTCAGTAAGTAACTATCCTGTTATCTTTCATAGTGTATCAAGTGAAAAAGAAAAACTAACAACTAACATATCTGACATGATTATTATGGGAGATTTTTCTCTCAATAAATCAACTGATGTAATAATCGGGACTGTATTGGCAAATAATTTAAATGTTTCTATTGGTGACAAAATATCAATCACTAATTATAAAAAAAATTTCAAAAATAATATCATGACTATAAAGGGTATTTTTGATTCAGGCATTAATGAGTATAATGCAAGATTCATGTATGGAAATAAATCTAATTATATTCCAGCTAAAAACTTTTCATATATCAAACTAAGACTGAAAGATGCACTACAAGCATCTAATATATCTAGAAACTTATTTGATTCACATTCATTAATCACTAGTAACTGGACAGAAACACACAATGCTCTTTTTCAAGCCATAAATAATGAAAAAAGAGTGATGTTCATAATACTCACTTTAATAATTGCGATTGCAGCATTTAATATTATTTCATCTTTGTCACTTCTTGTTATGAACAAACAAAAGGATATAGCTATATTGATGTCAATTGGTTTGAAAGCTAGTACCATTAGATCAATATTTCTGATGCAAGGCATAATTATTGGGCTGCTTGGTATTTCATTCGGAGTAATTCTTGGCTTGCTATTATCAATTAACATAAATGAAATTGTTATATTTGCAGAGGGTATTTTTAATATCTCTCTAATATCACCTGATATTTACCATTTAGATAAAGTTCCACATATAATAATTAAATCTGATATCTATAACGTTATATCAATTGCATCGTTATTAGTTGTAATGTCCTCTATTTATCCAGCAATGAAAGCTTCTAGAAAACTACCTATTCAATCTCTTAATATATGAAGATTACATGCAACAAAATTTCAAAATCATATAGCATAGGACGTGCTAAAAAAAGAAATGTACTCAATAATTTATCATTTATTCTTGATGAAGGCAGCTCACTATCTATATCTGGCCCATCAGGTACAGGAAAATCAACACTTCTAAATATTCTATCTGGATTAGATGACCCTGATAATGGTGTAATTTACTTTGATAATATATGCTTTTCAGATTTATCAAATAATGAGAAAACTCAATTTAGATTAAAAAATATATCTTTGATATTTCAATCAAATAATTTACTAAGAGACTTCAACGTCATTGAAAATATAACTTTACCACTGAGATATAAAGGATACACAAAGAAAGCTTCTGAAAAATATGCAATGAAATCACTCGAAATAGTTAACCTTGCTTATACTAAATATAATCCTGTAACCAACCTGTCTGGCGGTGAGTCGCAGAGGGTTGGAATTGCAAGAGCATTAGCAATGAATTCTAGAGTTATCTTGGCTGACGAACCAACTGGTAATTTAGATAAAGATACATCTATATCTATAATGAATAATTTGCTTGATATATGTAGAGATAATCAAGTCACTCTAATAACAGTATCACATGATGAAACTATACTTTCTTTATCTGATAATAGCAGAATGCTTATTAACGGAGAACTTATTTAGAGATTCTCTTAATTTTTCTGAGTTTTCTATAAGCTATAATTTTCCAAAATAAATGTATCCCTATAAATCCTAGTATCGCTGATGTAATACCGATAACCATAGTTCCAACTAGTAATGGCTCCCATATTAATGAGAAAATACCTAATATCCAATCTATACTCGCCTCAAACTGATCAAAGAGAGGATCTATTCCAAGTATATAATTTCCAAACTCATAACCTATATACATCATTGGAGGCATTGTTATTGGATTACTAATCCATACACCGGCTAGTGATAACGGTATATTCGCTCTAAAATATACTGCACAAAATGCAGCAGGTATCATTTGAAAAAACATTGGCATCCATCCCCAAAAGAGACCTATTGCAACTGCTCTAGACAATGTATGTTTATTTATTGACCAAAGCTCTTTTTCAAAAATAGAGTTACCAAGCATATTAAGAGCTCTATATTTCTTGAGATCTTCTGGTTTTGGTAAATTATCTTTAAAAAAGTTTTTCATTATTTAGAACTATATATGGAAATAATTGTATGTATATTTTATTGCTTAAATAATATCATGTATCATAAGGAAATATCTTCAAATCTCAAACATTAAAATGAAACAATATAACAATAACGGTTTCGCGCTTTACAAGAGGCTATTGAGTCGAACTAGGCTTTATAAAAAAATTTTTATAGGTGCTGTCCTCGGGATGATAGTCCATGCCATGGCGGATACATCATTTGCCGCACTTATCAAACCTCTATTAGATGGAAGTTTCATTGAACAAGATAAAGAGTTTTTATCTATTATGCCAATATTGATCATTCTCATTTTCTTATTTCGTGGACTGGGATCATTTTTGTCTAATTATGGTATGGCATATGTAGGTAGAAGTATCATTAGAGATATAAGAAAAGATATGTTTGATAAAATTATTAAAAAATCATCCCAATCTTACGATCAATCAATCACAGGTAAGTTAGTGTCTAAAATTACTTTTGATGCTGAGCAGGTAGCTGAGGCAGCAACGAAAGCAATAACTATAATAATTAAAGATGGCTTAACGATAGCTGGTCTTTTAGCATTGATGTTTTACTATAGTTTCTATTTATCTATAGGACTTATTTTGTTAGCACCATTAATTGGATTATTTTTAAAAATTATGAGCTCTAAATTCAGATCCATTAGTCGCGATATACAAAAATCAATGGGACAGCTTACTAATGCTGTTGAGGAATCTATCATTGGGCATCGTGTTATCAAAATATTTGGAGGACAGGAATATGAAACGAAAAACTTTCACGATGTTAATACAAATAACAGAAGCAAAAATCTTAGACTAATATTTATACAAAGTTTAAGCATACCTCTAATGCAGCTTATAATCGCTTTATTTGCTGCTGGTATAATTTATTATGTAACCTCGGCTAATTATCTTGATGAGATCTCTGTAGGAACCTTTATGTCTTATCTTACTGCAATGATTATGTTATTTGCTCCTATCAAAAGACTATCTGAGGTTAATGTAACTTTGCAAAGAGGCATTGCAGCTAGTGAATCTATTTTTGCATTACTTGATTCTGAGTGTGAACCAGATAATGAAGATAATCATGATATAATTGATGAGATATCAATAAGTTTCAAAAATATTAATTTTAAGTATGAGACATCAAAAGATTTAGTATTAAAAAATATAAGTTTTCATATTAAGTCGGGAGAAACTGTTGCACTTGTAGGTAAGTCTGGAAGCGGTAAGACAAGTTTACTAGATCTTCTGCCTAGATTGTATAAGCCAGTCAGTGGATCGATATTTTTCAATAATCAAGATATTTCAAAACTTGATTTAAGTTTTCTAAGAAAGCAAATTTCCTATGTTGGACAAGATTTCACATTATTTAATGACACAATCCTAAATAATATTGCATATGGAGAGCTAAATAAATTCGAAATAATTGATGTTGAAGATGCAGCAAAAAAAGCTAATGCTTTCAATTTTATTAATTCCTTGCCTAATAAATTCAATACTCATGTCGGTCAGAATGGAATTCTTTTATCTGGAGGACAAAAACAAAGAATAGCTATTGCAAGAGCTATTCTAAAAAATGCACCAATTTTATTACTTGATGAAGCCACTAGCGCATTGGATTCTGAATCTGAATCACTCATACAAGAATCTTTAAATAAGCTTGCAGCTAATAAAACTACTATTGTTATAGCACATAGACTTTCAACGATAGTTAATGCGGATCAGATTATAGTTGTTGATAATGGTGAGATTATCGAGAAAGGTACTCACAATGATTTATTAAATAAATCTGGAGTATACTTCACTTTATTTAATTCACAATTTAAAAATTAATGCACAAAGTAATATTATATATTTGGCATAACTTACCAAAAATATTTCTTATTCCATTTCTGCCATTATCATTATTTTTTTTTATAATTATCTTTATAAGGAAACTATATTTTACAAAATTAATATCTAGATATTCACCAGTCAATAAAATAATTATAGTTGGTAATATTGTTGTTGGCGGTTCAGGAAAAACGCCTTTTACTATTTGGTTATCTAATTACTTATCTAACAAAAAAAAGAAAATTGCAATTGTATCATCAGGATATGGCTCATTAGCTAGAGAGGTTAGTATAATTACAGATGAATCAAGAGCAGACCAGGTTGGAGATGAAGCTTTACTTTTAAAGAAAAGTACCTCAGCTGAAATAGTTTCTAGTAATAATCGTATTAAATCTACTAAGTATATAGATAACAAAAAATTTGATTATATTATTCATGATGATGGATTACAGCATTACAAGATGAATAGAAATTACGAATTCATAATTACTAAATTTAATCAATATCATAATAATTTTTTACTACCTTGCGGACCTTTAAGGGAGCCAAAAGCTTTTCATTCTAAAGATAAATATATTCTCAGTAATTATTACGATAGTGATGTTCCTGGATTTCATACAAAAATATCAAAAATTCGAAATGGAAAAAATCATAAATATTACTCTTTTAAAGATAATCTATTTAATAATAGTTATTTATTGACAGCGATAGCAGATAGTAGAGATCTTATTAAAGAACTTCATAAAAATAATTTATGTTTTGATAAAAAGATATACCCTGACCATCACAATTTTACACTGAGAGATATCCCCAGTACGACCAGACCTATACTTGTTACAGAGAAAGATTTTACAAAATTAAAAGAATATAATCTTGATAATATTTATATTTTAGAACAATCTGTCTTTCCAAATGATAAACTAATTAAAATGATAGAGAAATTAGTATGACAACATTTGTAATAATACCAGCAAGGCTTGAATCATCTAGATTGTCAAAAAAACTTATTCAAAAGATAGGCGATAAAGTACTTATTGAGCATATGATTATCTGTGCAAAAAAAATAAATAATTCAATTATTACTGTAACTACAGATTCTAAAATAATCCAAAAATATGCAATTAAACATAATGTTCAATCTGTTTTTTCGAGTAAAAAATTTAAAAACGGATCTGAGCGTTGCTATTATACTGCAAAAAAATTAAATGCATCTAAAAACGATATTGTAGTTAACCTTCAAGCTGATGAGTTTAATATTAACCCAAATGATATTAAAAAGTTAATTAGAGTACTCAAGTTATCTAACAATATTAATGTATCGACTTTGATATATGAGACTGATGATAAGAAAGAGTACTTAGATAGTAATTATGTGAAAGTAGTTGTTGATAAAGAACTCAGAGCAATTACTTTTACTAGAAAACCTATAACGTCAATAGGAGAAAAATATATGATCCATTTAGGAGTATATGCTTTTAAATATGAATATTTGGAAAGATACTCTAAATATAAAGAATGTCATTACGAGAAAGAGGAGCAACTTGAACAATTGAGAATGATTTGGAATAATATACCGATACATTGTATTCAGATCAAAGATAATAAATCTGTAGGAATTAATTCTGTTAAAGACTTAAGAAAGGCCAGAGAGATATATGAATATTAAAAATATATGCATTACTGGAGCGGCAGGAAATATATCATACTCTTTAATTTTTAGATTACTATCAAAATTACCTTTTAAAAATACAGATAAAATTAATTTAACGCTTTTGGACATATCCCAATCACAAAAATCATTAATCGGACTACGTTATGAAATTGAGGATTGTGCTTTTTCAACATTAAACTCTATCAATGTAACAGATAATGTTGAAAATGCATTTCAAGAATCAGATTACATTATTATGGTTGGAGCAAAACCAAGATCTAAAGGTATGGAAAGATCAGATTTAATACTAGACAATGCAAATATTTTTAAATCTCAAGCATTAATAATAGATAGAGTGTGTTCACCATCTACAAAAGTGATTGTTGTCGGTAATCCAGCAAATACAAACGCATTAATACTAAACTATAACACCCCTTCTATACCTAATGAAAACATAACATCTTTAATGAAGCTTGATCAAAACAGAGCTAAAAGCATTCTAGCAGAAAAAATAAATGAACATGTTGAAGATATACAGCAAATGATAATATGGGGTAATCACTCCACAACACAAGTTCCTGACTTATCAAATTGTCTATTAAATGCCGAGCAAATAAATGTGGATGATACATGGATTCAAAACATATTTATCCCCAAAGTACAAAAAAGAGGTGGAGAAATAATTGAGTATAGAGGTTTATCAAGTGCAGCTTCAGCTGCATCTGCGATTTATGATCATATTAATATTATTGATAATGGTTCAAACTCATGGGAATCTCTTGGCATAATGACATCTGGTGAATACGATATAGAATCTGGATTAATGTTCTCCCTTCCTTTAAATGTAACAAGCGAAGGTTATCAAGTGATTAAAGATTTAAAGATTGATACTTACATAGAGACATTAATTAAACTTTCTGAGAAAGAGCTTCTTAAAGAAAGGGATATTGTTAAGTCTTATCTTCCATAAAAACTAATTCAACTTTATCTTTGCCGAGATATAATTCATTAAAATCACAACTATCTCTAAGTATACAATGTGTTAGGATTTTATTGTTGTACTCATAAGTTTTACCAATTATCTCTCCAACGCTTTCTCCATCATTGTTGATAATATTCTTTTCTTTAATTTTAGAACTATAAATATTCACTAAATACATGTGTTTCTTTACATTACCAAGATAATGTGTTCGAGCAATGACTTCTTGTCCTGTATAACAGCCTTTTTTATAGTTTATTGTATCTAGTTGATCTGCTCTTAATACCTGAGGTATATATTTTTCAGTGTTTTCAATATTGAACCTTACAATATTACTTAAAAGATCAATTAAACATGTTCTTGTACTTCTAATATCTTGAGGTAAATCATTCGGTTCTAGCAATATACATCTGCACATTACTAATTTTGGAGACGACATGTTTATATATATTTTGTTTCCATCAATTTTTTTATAACTTTTTCTTTTTTCCAAACCATATTTATTAATTATAGATTTCGCTTCATCACCAACCGCAGATAAAATACTTACATGTTCATTTATTTCAAAATTAACTTTAGACATTAAAATATATTTAGATATTTTTTCTATAAAGATATTTGCTAAATCTACCTGTATTAATATCAATATATCTGAGTCATCTTGCAGTAGCTGAAGATTTGTAATTACCTTTCCTTGATGGGTACAATATGATGCTAGTAAATATTCTCCATTAATTAAGCTTTCTACATCATTTGTCAGCTGTCCTTGAAGGAATTTATTTTTATCTTCTCCTGACACTCTTAACAATAAAAGTCCTTCATCAAGGTATAATCCTTTTCCGTTCTCTAGTATTTCAGATATTAATTTATTCATATATCTTATTGAAAAGTATGACTAATCATAGCTCATTTAAGCGTTTAAACTCTAACATAAGTATATCCTAATAAATAACTATTTATTTTAAAAATATTTTCATATAATAGGCATCAATGTGAATAGGGATAATCATGAATAATAAAACTAAAAAAAGTAAGCTTATAATCCCAGTTGATAAAAATAAAAAACCTAAAGAAATAGGTGGAAGAAAAGGGCCTGATCCAACTCGTTATGGTGATTGGGAAAAAAATGGACGTTGTATAGATTTTTAATTATGGATACATCAAATCGACCACTGTCACCTCACTTACAGATATATAAACCACAGTTAACATCTGTATTATCTATTTCACATCGTATGACAGGTTTTGCCTTGAGTATCATAATTCTATTATCACCTGTGATTATTTATTTTTTAACAAATTCAGCGGATACCCATCAAGTTGTTATATCCTTATTGCAGAATAGCATTATAAAGCTGATATTTTCTTTGGCTCTTTTTGGTCTCATATATCATTTATGTAACGGTATAAGACATCTCGCATGGGATGCAGGCTATGGTCTTGATTTAGATTCCAGCTATAAATCTGGTTATATTGTCCTTGGAGTATCGATATCTTTAACTTTATTAATCCTTTTAATAACAGGAGCATTTTAATGGAACATTGGAAGCTTCAAAGGATTAGCGCTCTTATCATGATACCTGTTGTAATATTTTCTTTATTTTATATAGTTAATATTACATCTATTTCCTATCTTCAACTAATTGATGACCTAAGTTCAATATCTGGATTTCTCATATCAGTTTTCTTCATTAGTTTTATTTTGTTTCACAGTTCAATGGGGCTTGAAGTAATAATAGAAGATTATGTTCATAATGAAAATCTTCAAAAAAATATAATATCAATATCAAAACTATTGCATATTACTTCATTCTTTTTAACAATATTAATTTTAGCGAGTATATAAAAATGGATTTAGTAAAACATGAACATGATGTTCTCGTAGTCGGTGCAGGTGGATCAGGATTGAGAGCCTCAATGGGGTTATCACAGTCAGATTTGTCAGTAGCATGTATATCTAAGGTGTTTCCAACAAGAAGCCATACAGTTGCCGCACAAGGTGGCATCAGTGGCGCATTAGGCAATATGGGCGAAGATGATTGGAGATGGCACATGTATGATACTGTCAAAGGTTCTGATTGGCTAGGCGATCAAGATTCTATTGAATATATGTGTAAAAATGCAGTCGAATCAATAATTGAACTAGAACACTATGGCGTACCTTTCTCTCGAACAGAAGAGGGTAAAATATATCAAAGACCATTTGGTGGTATGACGACAGAATATGGTAAGGGTATAGCACAGAGGACATGTGCTGCTGCAGATAGAACAGGACATGCAATACTTCATACCCTATATACACAATCTCTTAAAAATGACGTAGATTTTTACATTGAGTACTTTGTTATTGATCTTCTTTTTGAAGACGGTAAATGTGTTGGCGTACTAGCTTGGTGTCTAGAAGATGGAAAAATACATTTATTTCAATCGCACATTGTTATATTGGCTACAGGCGGTTATGGAAGGGCTTATTTATCATCAACTTCAGCACATACATGCACAGGTGATGGAAATGCAATGGTTCTAAGAGCAAACTTACCCTTACAAGACATGGAATTTATACAATTTCATCCAACAGGAATATATGGCGCGGGCTGCTTGATAACAGAGGGAGCAAGAGGTGAGGGCGGATATCTTACAAACTCGGAAGGTGAACGATTTATGCCTAAATATGCTCCTAACGCGAAAGATTTAGCATCTAGGGATGTTGTCAGCAGAGCAATACAAATGGAAGTCAATGCAGGAAGAGGTGTGGGTTCAGAAAAAGATCACGCGCACCTTCATCTTGAACATCTTGGCCCAGAAACAATAAATGAGAGATTGCCAGGTATAGCTGAGACTGCTCAAATATTTGCTGGAGTAGATGTAAATAAAGAGCCAATTCCTATCATACCTACTGTTCACTATAATATGGGAGGCATTCCAACTAATTACAATACTGAAGTTTTATCCTCAGATAACACTGTCATCCCAGGTCTAATGGCAGTTGGTGAAGCAGCATGCGTATCTGTTCATGGAGCAAATAGACTAGGTTCGAACTCACTTCTTGACCTTATTGTATTTGGTAGGTCAGCAGCTGATAGAGCAATTGAGGTTTTAAAAGAGAAGCCTAATTCACATCCAAGCATTTCAGACTCTTCAATAGATAAAATTCTCTCAAGATTTGATTCTATAAAAAATTCGAATGGAGATATCAATCCGTATGAAATTAGAGATAAAATGCAAAGAGCTATGCAAAAATATGCCCCTGTTTATAGGGACCAAAAAACTATGGATAAAGGTATTGAAATAATGAAAGGTTTATTTGATGATTTCTCCAATATCAAACTGACTGATTCATCGATGATTTGGAATACAGATCTTGCAGAAACATTAGAACTAAATAATTTATTATACCAGTCGCTGGCAACTCTATATTCTGCGTCAGCAAGGACCGAGAGTAGAGGAAGTCATGCTAGAGATGATTATCCCGAAAGAGATGACGATAAATGGCTTAAACATTCACTTGTTTCTGTTAATGAAAAAGGAGAGCCTGCCTATAATTATAAAGATGTCGTGCTCAAAACGTTAACCGATGAAATGGAAACCGTAGAACTTAAAGCGAGGACGTATTAATGGCTAAATTTACTCTACCTGTAAATTCTATTGTAAAAAAAGGGAAAACGTTTTCAGATATTAATAAATCAGAAAATATGTTGACTGTAGAAATATACAGATATAATCCTGATAATAAAAGCAACCCATATACAGATACATACCTATTAAATAAAGATAATTTTGGCCCTATGGCGCTTGATGTATTAATTTATATTAAAAGTAAAATTGACTCTTCGTTGACATTTAGAAGATCTTGTAGAGAGGGTATTTGCGGTTCATGTTCTATGAATATTAATGGGACTAATAATCTCGCATGTATAACTGACATTTCAAATGAATCAAAACTAAAGTTTTATCCTTTACCTCACATGCCTGTTATCAAAGATCTAGTCCCAGATCTAAATAACTTTTATGCTCAATATAAGTCAATTAAACCTTGGTTAATCACCGATAAAAAACCAGAACGTGAACATTTTCAGTCTCAAGAAGATCGAAGCAAGCTTGATGGACTATTTGAGTGTGTATTGTGTGCTTGTTGTTCTACGAGTTGTCCAAGTTATTGGTGGAACTCAGACAAATACCTAGGTCCAGCTACACTTATGCATGCATATAAATGGATAATAGATAGCAGGGATACAGCTAAAGAAGAAAGGCTGTCCAACTTAGCTGATAAATTTAAGCTTTATAGATGTCACACAATTATGAACTGTACTAAAACATGTCCTAAGAATCTTAATCCAGCAAGAGCTATATCAGAAATAAAGAAAATGCTTGTAAAAGCTTAGTATGATTTTAAAAAAACTCCGTTGGAAATCTAGAAAAGGTATCAGAGAGCTTGATATCCTTCTGCAAAAATTTCTACAATTGGAGTATGAAAATCTCAATCAGATCCACAAGGAAATATTTGAAGAACTGCTTGATTTAGAAACTTATGATCTCCTCAATGCTATTACAGGAAAATCTAGTTACAATATCAAATATGAACCAATCATTAAAAAGCTCTCGCAATTATCAGTTTTAAGTAATGATAAATCATCATAAAAGACTAGGGGTTAATATTGATCATATTGCTACCCTTAAAACAAATAGAAAAACAGATTATCCTTCACTGACAAAAGCTGTTCAGATTGCAGAAGGTAACGGCGCTGATCTTATAACAATTCATTTAAGAGAGGATAGACGGCATATTCAGGATCAAGATGTTATCGATATTAGAGCAACTGCAAAAGTATTAAATCTTGAAATGGCATTAACTGAAGAAATGGTTAATATATGTATAAACATAAAACCTGATTACTGCTGTATTGTCCCGGAAAAAAGAGAGGAGCTTACTACAGAAGGGGGGCTTGATCTATTAAATATGACCGATAATCATTTTAATTTTTTAGTAGATGCAATCGATGCTATTCATAAAAATGGGTCTATAGTCTCTCTTTTTATAGATCCTGACATTCAACAGATAGATAGATGTATAAATTCAGGAGCTAAATGTATTGAACTACATACTGGTTCATACGCTAATGCTATGAGTAGTAATGATAAGAATAATGAATTAAGCAGAATCAAAGATGCTGCAAACTATGCATCTAAATATAATTTACAAGTGCATGCTGGACATGGTTTAAACCTATCTAATTTGCCAGAGATATGTAAAATTTCTACAATAGAAGAACTTAATATTGGTCATGCTATAATAGCTGACTCTATATTTAAGGGTTTTGAACAAGCAGTCATAGACTATAGGAGTGCTATAAATAATGGTTAAAGGCATAGGCATAGATCTAGTTGATAAGTTGCGATTTGATAAACTTATTAAAAAATACGACAACAAAATTGCGATGAAAATATTATCAACTGATGAGTATCACGAATATGAAGAATCTAAATGTAAAAGCTCTTATCTATCGAAGAAGTTTGCTGCAAAAGAAGCTTTATCAAAGGCTTTAGGTTATGGTTTATACAGAAATGGCGTTTTTCCAAAGTCTATAAGCATTAAACACACACAACACGGTAAACCATTTTTTGAATTTTCAGATTCACTGTTAAATTTAGTAGATAAAAGTTATACAAATATTGAACTATCAATTAGTGACACATGCTCACAATCCATTGCATTTGTTGTTATAGAATCATGAGCGATATTGAAAACTATATCGGTAATACACCTTTAATTCTTATTGATAAAATTGGATCTAGTAAAATTTATGGAAAACTTGAAGGAAATAATCCAGCAGGTTCAATTAAAGATAGGCCAGCTATCAGAATGATTAAAGATGCTGAAGAGGCAGGGTTTATAAAAAAAGGAGATACGCTTATTGAGGCAACGAGCGGTAACACAGGTATTGCTTTAGCTATGGCTGCATCTATCCGTGGTTTTAAAATAAAACTTATCATGCCAGAAACTGCATCGATTGAGAGGGTAAAAACCATGAAAGCATATGGTGCAGAAGTTATTCTTGTCAGCAAAGAAGAAGATATGGAAGGAGCAAGAGATCTAGCAAATTCTATGTCAAAAAATAAAGAAGGTTATGTACTTGATCAGTTTTCAAATGAATCAAATTATCTTGCTCACTATGATACTACTGGTCCTGAAATCTGGAATCAAACTAATAAACGTGTAACACATTTTATCTCTGCTATGGGTACTACTGGCACCATAACTGGCGTTTCGAGATTTTTAAAAAAACAAAGTCAGACGATTCAAATAATTGGTGTACAGCCAGTCGAAGGTTCTAAAATACCAGGAATAAGAAGATGGAGACCTGAGTATACACCAAAAATATTTGAAAATGCGATTGTAGATAATATTATTGATATTAGTCAAGATGATGCAGAAAAGACTATGATGTCATTATCTTCAGAAACAGGGATATTTGTTGGTATGTCATCAGGAGCAAACATTTTTATTGCTAGAAAAATTGCTCAAGAAATTGATAATTCTATAATTGTTACAATACTATGTGATAGAGGTGATAGATATTTATCAAAGATTTAATTTTGATTAATTATTAAATTATCCCCTGCAGTAAGATATTTTTTATTTTTAAGTTTATTATCTTTGATTAAATTATCTTTGCTTACTCCAAACCCTCTTATAATTTGATCATATCGTTCGCCTGAGTTAACCACATATCTTAGAGACTGAATTTTTTTATTTTTACTTAAAATTGGACCCTTTAGCTTTATTTTGACAAGTGCATTAATTTTCAATCTTGTTTTTTTATTCGCACCATTCCACATTAGTAATGTTTCCAATGGAACATCATACTTTCTAGCAATTTTGTACCAATTATCATACCTTCTAACAACATGATTGTATGTAACTTCTTTCTTATTTATATAATACTTCTGATTATTAATAGTTATAAATTCTTTATTACCAACATTTAATTCAGATGGTATTTTTATTTTTTGATTAATATATATCATGTCACTTGTTAAAGAGTTAACCTTTTTGATTGAATCAATTTTTACATTATAAATTCTAGAAATTTTATACAAGCTGTCACCTTTTTTGACTTTGTGGACTTTATTTTCATAAATTATATTAGCAATCTTTTTATATCTGCTTTTAAATAATTTCGCTTCTTTATTTGGTAGTAATAATATATTTTGTTGCGATGGATCAATGATCCATGTGCTAAATCCAGGGTTGAGATTCATTAATTCTTCTTCAGAAAGTCCTGTAATAATTGCTAATGTTTGAAAATCTATAGCATCATAAAACTGTACTTTACTAGTATGATTCTTGTTATTTAATTTAGGTAACTTAAAGCCATATTTTCTTGGATTTTCAATTATTTTTGATAAAGCCAGTAGTCTCGGAACATATAATTCTGTTTCTCTTGGTAAATCTAAATCCCAATAGGATGGTTTAGTAAATATATTATTTGCTCTATCTATTGCTTTGCCAACATTTCCAGCACCAGTATTGTATGAAGCAATTGCCAATAACCAATTACCTTTAAAATGCCGATGCATATCTCCTAAAAAATAAGTTGCTGCTTTTGTAGATTCCAACACATCTCTTCTCCCGTCATAAAACCAATTCATCTTTAAGCCATATTCTCTTGCTGTAGGTGGTATAAATTGCCATATACCTGCTGCTCTAGATGAAGAATATGCAAATGGCTGAAAACCACTTTCTACCATTGGCAACAAAGATAATTCATATGGGAGATTTCGTGTTTCTAGGTGTCCAAGTATGTGAAATAAATAAGGTCTTGCTCTTTCAATTGATCGATATACAAAATCTTTATTTTTTTTCATCCATACAAGTTCTTTATTAATTCTACTTGAATTAATATGCTTAAAGCATAATCCTGATCTTATTCGGTGCCAAATATCTTTATATTCTTTATTAATTAATGTCTTGGTTTCACATGTACTTATTTGATTAAATGTAGAATTATCAAAAGGAAATTGATTAAAATTAGTTACTTTAGTTTGCTGACAACCAGAAGTAACCATTATTGAAATTATAAAAATATATTTTTTACACACCACTAACAACTTATCATATGATATTATTTAATTCTATAGAGATGATTCTACAAGAGAATAACAACACTAAAGTTCAGTTAAAGAAATGGTATAAAAATCCTGCTGGCCAATATTTTAAAAAAATCTTACTTGATGAATTAGAATCAATTAAAGAACTTTATCAAGGAAGACATACATTATTTTGCGGTTCTTCTGAATATAAGAAGCTTTTTCAAAAAAACAAAACTGGCACTTTTTTTAGTATTGATGAAGATGTTCTGATTTCAAGTGCTAACTTATCAAAGAAACTACCTTTTGAGGATGATTCTCATGACGTAATTATTCTATCACACGGTCTAGAGTACACTCATAATCCGTATCTGTTAATGAGAGAGATTGATAGAATTGCAACTGATGATGCAACAATAGTTGTTGTAAGTTTTAATAAATATAGCTTATGGTCACTTGTAAAAGTATTTTCTTCAAAGCCACCATGGAATATTAAATTTTTATCACCATATATTATTAAAGAGTGGTTTAAAATATTAGAATATAAAACTAATTATCAAAAAACGTTTGGACTAATACCATATCTTGGTAAAAATATTACAACATTTCTTTCTCACATTTCTTTTCTACATAAAATTATTAATAATCAATTTGGAGGTCTAGCTCTATATACTTATAGAAAGAGAGTAGTACCACTTACCCCTCAAAAGCTAGTTTTCAATAAAAGCTATAAAGTTTCTAACCTTGCAAAAAATATATGATAAAAATATACACAGATGGGGCATGTAGAGGCAACCCAGGTCCGGGCGGATGGGGCTTTGTAATTATTGATGGCGAAAATACTAAATCATCATCTGGATATGATGCATCTACCACTAACAATAGAATGGAATTAACAGCAGCGATAAAAGCTATAGAGGCAGTAGATCCAACTCTACCTATCATACTACACACTGATTCTACATACGTGCAAAAAGGCATTACTGAATGGATAATAAACTGGAAAAAAAATAATTGGATTACTAGTAACAGAAAACCAGTTTTAAACAAAGATCTTTGGATTCAACTTGATAAATATACACAATGTCGAGATGTTTCCTGGAATTGGGTTAGAGCACATCAATCAAACGATAATACAGATGCTATATATAACAATATGGCTGATGAACTTGCAACTAGAGCTATTAAGAAATGAGGTATATAGTTTTAGATACTGAAACTACAGGTCTTGACCCAGATGATGGTCATAAGATTATAGAGGTTGGTTGTATCGAAATTATCAACAGAAAAGTTACAGATAATACATTCCATAAATACCTGAATCCTGAACGTGAGATTGACATTGAAGCTTCTAAAGTCCATGGGTTAACAGCAAACAATCTTAGTGACAAACCTTTATTTGAAGATATATACGATGAATTTTTAGCATATATATCAGACTCTCCATTGATTATACATAATGCACCTTTCGATCTAGGTTTCTTAAAAAAAGAATTTGAATACCTAAAATTAGATAGTAATTTCTTTACAAATGAAATAATAGATACCTTGAAACTTGCAAGAAAAATAAGCCCAGGTAAAAAAAACACATTGGATGCACTTTGTGAGAGATATTCTATAGATAATTCTGACAGAGATCTTCATGGAGCATTATTAGATGCACGACTCCTAGCTTTTGTATATTTAAAACTTACTGTTGGTCAACATGATTTTACTGAATTAACATCTGATGATACTGCTCATATCATAAAGAAGGAGTGTATAAATAAAGATTTCAAGATAATAAAAGCGTCCCAGGAGGACATTATGTTGCATGAAAATTATTTCAAAAACTAAATTAATTTTTTCAATCGGTCTTTTTGTCTGAGCCAATCTTTGTTTTTTTGATCTTCTCTTTTATCATATAATTTTTTTCCCTTTGAGAGTGCAATCTCAATTTTTATTAAACCATTTATTGAATAAATCTTTAATGGTACTAATGTTAGTCCTTTTTGACTTATCTCACCATGAAGCATATTTATTTCTTTTCTATTTAGAAGGAGTTTTCTATTAGCTGTTGGATTTTGAACATCTTTATAATTTTTAGAACTTAGTGGCTTTATATGGGCATTATTTAAATATACTTCATTGTGTTTGATAGAAATATAGCTTTCAGACAGTTGACCGTTACCAGATTTGAGACTTTTAACTTCCCATCCAGTAAGCGCCATACCCGCTTCAAGTTTCTTTATAAAAGCATATTTAAAGCTTGCTTTCTTGTTGTTACATAAGACGTTCATAAAATTTTATACTTAAGGTATACTTTCATTATAGCATAAAGGAGTTCAGTCATTTCTAATAAGAGACTTTCTATTCATGGCCAGTGGTCATCAAAACTATTATTCATATTTGCAGCAACTGGTTCTGCCGTTGGTCTAGGTAATATTTGGAAATTTCCTTGGATGACTGCTGAAAATGGAGGGGGAGCTTTTGTGCTTATTTACATTTTAAGCGTAATTTTTCTTGCTCTTCCTATTATGGCAGCAGAAATTCTTATTGGCAAAAGAGGTAAACAAAATCCAATAAATTCTATACGAACCCTATCTTATGAATCTAGCTATTATTATAAACATAGACAAGATAAAAAGCTTAAGCGTATTATAAAGGTAAAAGAAAACTTTAAAGAAAAAGATATCTTTTCTAACTGGGAATTAGTTGGATGGATGGGAATATTGGCTGGAATATTTATATTGTCTTTTTATAGCGTAATTGCTGGCTGGACTATTTCTTATATCATTAAATCTTTAACAGGATCATTTACATTGATTACTGCGGCTGGGTCAAGTGCAAAATTTCAAACATTTATATCCGATCCTGAAAAGTTAATCTTATGGCATACAATATTTATGATTCTAACATGTTACATAGTCTCTAAAGGTGTAAAAAGCGGTATAGAAAAAGCAATTAAATTTTTAATTCCCGGCTTATTTTTAATACTGATTGGCTTAGCAGTATATGCATCTACATTACAGGGTTTTTTAGAAGCTATGGCGTATTTCTTTATTGCTGACTTCGATAAAATTAACAGTTCAGTTGTATTATCTGCTATGAGCATGGCTTTCTTTTCTTTAAGCATAGGTATGGGATCTTTAATGGTTTATGGTTCATATCTTCCGGATAATACTTCTATATTTCAGGTTAGTTCTGCAGTAGCTTTCTCTGATACATTGGTAGCTATTTTGGCAGGCATTATAATTTTTCCTATTGTATTTACATATAATCTAGATCCAAATACTGCTGGACCAGGTTTAATATTTGAAACTCTTCCAATCGCATTTGGATCGATGCATTATGGTATTATTATTTCTACAGCCTTTTTTGTACTTCTGTTTTTTGCAGCTATAACATCATCAATTTCACTGATTGAGCCAGCAATTACTTTTGTTGTAGAAAACTTTTATGTTTCAAGACTGTATGCAACAAATATACTTGGCGTTATTACATGGTTTTTAGGAATATTTACAGTTCTTTCATTTAATAATCTTTCGGAATTTACTTTTTTTGGTATGACTATCTTCGATAACTTGGACTATTTGACCTCTAAAATAATGCTACCTCTTGGAGGATTGTTAATGGCATTATTTGTAGGGTATGTTGTTAAAAAATCTATTGTACAGAGAGAATTAAATGCTAATAAAAAACTAGTAGAGTTTTGGTTTATGATCATCAAAATATTATCACCATTATTGTTAATTCTAATATTCATTCAAGGAATTTTATAGTTATGAAAAAAATTTATAAAGAAGAAGAAATAAATGTAACTATGTCAATAATCTTTAATCTTATAAATAATATTGAGGACTATCCTAAGTTTCTGCCTTGGTGTAAAAAAACAGAAGTCACAAAAGAATCAGAACACTCTCAAATTGGAAAAATCTTTATCTCAAAAAGTTTTATAAACTGGAGCTTTTCTACGAAAAATATAATAGATAGAAATAAATCAATTTCATTATCTCTAATTGATGGCCCATTTGATAAACTTGATGGTAGTTGGAATTTTAAAAAGATTGATGATAACAATACTCTTGTTTCGCTTGAAATTAATTATAAATTTAAAAATTCTATAATTGAATTATCTATAGAACCTATATTTACAACTATTATGAATTCAATCCTAGAGTCTTTCGTAGATCAAGCTTTTAAAATTAAATACAATGATTAATATAATTGTCAGCGATATAACTATTAACAAACATACCCTTCATCTTAAATTAAATGAAGGAACAACTATTCAAATGTTGATAACTAATATCTTAAAAAAAGATATAAATGGCTGCAAAGTGGGCGTTTATGGAAAACTCAAAGAACTTACTTATACACTTCAGAATAAAGATAGGGTAGAATTTTATGAGGACATAGTGGCTGACCCGAAAATAAAACGCAGAAACAGAGTAAAAAATAAATGACCTCTCAAAATACTAAAGAGGATAATATCAATAAGCTTAAGAAAGCTGGATTAAAAGTTACACGCTCACGTTGCAAGATCTTAGAGATTTTTCAATCATCGCCAGACGAGCATTATACTGCTGACAAACTTAAAGACATGCTGGCTGACAGCGGTGAGACGATTGGATTAGCAACAATATATAGAGTACTTACCCAGTTAGAAATGGCAGATCTTATTCAGAAAAATAATTTTGACGATAATCAGTCAGCATATGAAATAAAGAAATCTCATCATGATCATTTAATTTGCACTAAATGTGGAAATATAATTGAGTTTGTTAATTCCGATTTAGAGAATCTTCAAGAACGAATTTCAAAAGAGTATAATTTCTCATTAGAGTCACACGTAATGACACTTTTTGGCAATTGTAATAACGAAAATTGTAAACATCTTAAGAATAAATAAAACTAAGGTTTATTATCATATCTTAATTTCTTAGATAACATTTTAAAGTAATCATAATCGCATGGATGTATTATTTGAAGTTGTCTTGTAGCTTTTTTAATGAAAATAGTATCAGGACATTTTATAGTTAAGTTATTTGAACCATCAAATGTAACTTGAGAATCTTTAATAGATTTTTTATTTAATTTAATTGATATGTTGTCAGTGTTATTAATTATAACTGATCTTTGTCCATATGAATGCGGTGCGATTGGCACTATACACATAACATTTGATTGTGGACTAACTATTGGACAGCCATTTGACATTGCATAAGCAGTCGATCCTGTTGGTGTCGAAATAATAACACCGTCAGATCTTTGTTTATTGATAAGATTTTGATTTACATAAATATTCATCTCAATCATTTTCAACTTGCCACAATTATTTATAACTATATCGTTTAGAGATATCGATTTATGTTGAGTATTATTAGTAATGACAGAACCTGACAATAATGTTCTTTTATCAATTACATAATTACCATCAAGTATTTCAAGTATTTTTGATTGAAAATGCTTTTTATCAAGGTCAGCTAGGAATCCAATTCTGCCAAAATTAAGACCTAAAACTGGAACTGCTTTTTTGTACGCATATTTTGAAGCAGAAATAAATACACCATCACCGCCAATAGATAAAACAAGGTCATATTTTTTCTTGTTAATACCAATATTTTTAGCTTCGAGTGTATAAATATCAACACAAGAGCTTTTTTTTGATAGATACTTTATGACATCTTTTGTTTCAGTCTTTTCAATATAAATAGATGACGTATAGATTAGAATTTTTTTAAACTTTTTCAATACTATCTCCTACTAAAAAACTTGATAATGTATTATAAATACATATGTATAACTTTACAGAAGAATTAAAAAAAATACATGTTTTCTTTATAAAACATAAGCTATCTATTGCTACCGCCGAATCATGTACCGGAGGATTTATTTCCAAATCAATAACTGATTTATCAAACTCTTCTAAATACTACAAAGGCTCAATAATCGCCTACTCAAATGAAGTTAAAGTAGGTCTTTTAGGTATACCAGACAATATTATTAATAATCATGGTGCAGTCTCTGAAAAAGTCTCAACGGAGATGGCACGAGGGTTATTAAAAGTTTTGAAATCAGATATCGCTTTATCCGCCACCGGTATAATGGAAAAAAATGATGATTATTCTTCTAAAGAACCTCAAGTTTTTATAACTATAAAATCATCACAGTACCAGAGCACTTACTTTCAGGAACTTTATGGTAGTCGAGATGACAATCGTAAAAAAACAGTATATTTTGCTTTTAATTGTTTATCCGATTTCATTAACAAAAATTACTTGCTATCATAGATTATTCAAAGTTCACTTGAGGAGTAATATGGAAGAGAATACACAAAAAGCATTAGATTCAGCTATCAGCCAAATTGAAAAAGACCATGGGAAAGGCGCATTAATGAAATTAGGTGCTGGATCCGCTTATCCTGACATCGAATCCATATCTACAGGGTCATTAACACTAGATACAGCTCTTGGAATAGGGGGATTACCCAAAGGACGAGTTGTGGAGATATATGGACCAGAATCATCTGGAAAAACTACTATGGCTCTTCAAGTTATAGCACAAGCACAAAAACAAGGTGGTACAGCTGCATTCATAGATGCTGAACATGCATTAGATCCAAAGTATGCTGAAAATTTAGGTGTTAATATTGACGAGCTTCTTTTATCTCAACCAGATTCTGGTGAGCAGGCTTTAGAAATTACAGATACTCTCGTACGTTCAGGTGCAATATCTACACTTGTAGTAGATTCTGTTGCAGCATTGACGCCTAAGGCGGAAATAGATGGAGATATGGGAGACTCACACATGGGTTTACAAGCTCGACTAATGTCGCAAGCTTTAAGGAAATTGACTGCGAATATTAAAAAGTCAAACACATTACTAATTTTTATTAATCAAATTCGAATGAAAATAGGCGTAATGTTTGGAAGCCCTGAGACTACTACTGGCGGTAATGCACTAAAATTTTATTCATCTGTAAGAATGGACATTAGAAGAGTAGGCGCTATCAAACAAGGCGATGAAATAATTGGAAATGAAACTAGAGTCAAAGTTGTAAAGAATAAAGTCGCACCACCTTTTAAGATTGCAGAATTCGACATCTATTATGGACAAGGTGTATCTAAAGAGTCTGAATTAATTGATTTAGGTGTTAAGCACAACATAGTTGATAAAGCCGGTGCATGGTATAGCTATGGCAGCGAGAGAATTGGGCAAGGAAAAGAAAATTCTCGTATCTTCTTAAAAGATAATCCGGATATTGCTAAAGATATTGAAGATAAAATTATTGCAGCAACAACAGGCAAAGAGGTTACAAAAGAAGATAACAAGAACGATGTCAAAGAATCTGAATAGTGATATTACGAAACTTATTACAAAGTACTTGAGCATAAGAGAACACTCGAAATTAGAACTCAAAAATAAACTTTTTTCAAAAGGATTTGAGAGCGATCAAATCGACGTTTGTCTAAATGAATTTTCTTTGAAGAATATTCAGTGCGATGTAAGATTTACTGAAGAATTCATTAGATCAAGATTAAAAAAGAATAAAGGACCTAGATTGATATCATCTGAATTATCTGCAAGAGGAATATCAGATAGTCTAATCAATAGTAAGCTTTACGAAATATCAGATGAAATTTGGCAGTCATGTGCCTTTAATGCGTTAGAAAAAAAAATAAAGGAAGCATCATCTGATATTAATAAGGAAAAAATATATTCCTTTTTAATTGGTCGAGGCTTTGATCATAAAATGATAAAATATGTTTTAGATGAATACAAAGATGAATGTTAAAAAGCTCTTTATAGATTACTTTAAAAGTAAAGGGCATATAGAATATTCATCAAGCCCGCTAATTCCTAACAATGACAAATCTTTATTATTTGTTAACTCTGGTATGGTGCAATTTAAAGATATTTTCTTAGGTAATATAAAACCAAAAGATAAAGCGATTGTAACCTGCCAGAAATGCATGAGAGCAGGCGGTAAACATAATGATTTAGATAATATTGGCTTCACTACTAGACACCATTCATTTTTTGAAATGTTAGGAAATTTTAGTTTTGGCGATTACTTTAAAGAAAATGCTATTGAATATGCTTGGGACTTTCTTACAAATAATCTATCACTTGATGAAGAAAAACTTTATGTATCTGTTCATGAATCCGATGAAGAATCAAAGAATATATGGATTGATAAAATAAAGATTAATCCAAATAAAATTTTAGTATTAGGAGATGAGGATAACTTTTGGCAAATGGGTGAGACTGGACCTTGTGGACCTTGTTCTGAAATATATTATGATCTTGGGGATAAATATGATGGCGTGCTTCCAACAAAAGGAGATCCTAAAGATAGATATATTGAAATATGGAATCTTGTGTTTACACAATACAATAAAACCTCTTCAGGTAATCTAGAAGAACTTCCTCAAAAATGTGTTGATACAGGTATGGGCTTAGAGAGAATTCAAGCTATCGTGGAAGGATTATCAGACAATTATGATTCTTCAATTTTTTATGAATTAAATAAATTTATCAATTCCAGAATTAAACTTACTGGTAATTCAAAATATGTAAAGAAAATCCTATTGGACCACATACGCGCTTGCTGCCATCTGATAAATGATAATGTAATACCTGATCGAGAAGGTAGAGGCTACGTATTGAGAAGAATATTGAGAAGATCCTCTCGTTTTCTATACAAACATAATATCAAAGATCCATTTTTGTTTGAATGTTCAGAGGTTATCTGTAACACGAGTTCAGACTTTCCTGATCTTAAAAAAAATATAAATAAAATTTCAGAAACTATTAAAACTGAAGAAATAAAATATCTTAAAACACTTGGTAAAGGTATTGATATGATTGATGCACACTTAAAAAACAATGCTACTCTTGATGCAGATACGATATTTACTCTTTATGACACATATGGATTTCCTTATGAAATTACAGAGGAGATAGCTCTCGAGAACAAAATATTACTGGATAAGCAAGGCTATGAAAAATTAATGTTGGCTCAAAAAGAAAAAGCTAGAGGAAGCAAATCATTTAAAGATAAATCAATTCTTAAATTAAATACTAATCATAAAACAAGCTTTATTGGATACAGTAAGAACAACCAAAAAGCAAAAATATTAGCAATTTATCATGAAAACAATGATGTTAAGGAAGCGTCATCAATAAATTATAATTATTCCATAATTCTCTCTGATACATGCCTCTACCCAGAAGGTGGTGGACAGATTTCTGATGTAGGAAAAATATCATTAGCAGATTCTGAGTTTAAAGTAGTAGATGTTCAAAAAATTAATAATATTATTATTCATGAATGTATTTTAGTTTCAGGTAAATTTCACGTAAACGATAATGTAGTTTCAAGTTATGATGCAATTCATAGGAAAAAAGTTGCATGTAATCATTCATCAACACATCTTCTGCATCATTACCTTAGAGATATTTTAGGGGAACATGTCCAGCAAAGAGGCTCATCAGTTTCACAAACTGGATTCAGATTTGATTTTACGCACAACAAACCGCTAAGTGAAAATGAAATAGATAATATAGAACAGTCTATTAACGGTGAAATTGATAAATCATATGTTACTAAGAGTAAAATAGTAAGTTATGACAAAGCAATTGAATCGGGTGCTCTCGCTTTTTTTGATGAAAAATACGATAGTGATGTTCGAGTAGTTAATGTAGGGAAAGACTCGGTCGAATTATGTGGCGGTACACATGTTGAATCTACTTCTGAAATTGGAGCTTTTAAGATAATAAATCAGTCCAGTGTAGCTAATGGGGTAAGACGAATTGAATGTGTGACGGGA